>ERZ840517.906-NODE-906-length-35799-cov-7.006798_pt1 | contig 35799 bp, 38 predicted proteins | sample MGYA00519876_ERZ840517 | MGnify/ENA primary metagenome ERZ840517 (study PRJEB31850, sample SAMEA3708882) | human gut metagenome | biome: human gut; feature: human-associated habitat; material: faeces | place: China | collected 2014 ... | reverse complement strand
TTTCCGGCAATGCTGCCGAGAAGTTCCCGCCCGCAGGCGGCATGGGGGACTGGGGTTTACCCCAGCAAGCAGTATTTTGACATCAAAATGCGATGCTTGCGCTTTTCTTGCGCAGCAAGAAAAGCCAAACGTAGACAAATCCTCGTTCTGTTTAGAAGAATTTTTAGATTTTCATTTTGTACAAGCCATGAAATTCAACATTTTTGCGCTTCGGATGTCGTAGTCGCTACATTAGTCGCTATGTAAATTTGAAATTCGGATTTTTGCCTTTTGTAGTCGCTAGTATGCTGGCGGAGTTGGACGCGGAAGAAGACGATTTGCAGTTTGCCATGACGGCTTACGGTCTTTGCGTACTGTTGGAAGCGCACGGCGAGACGGAAAAAGCCGATGCTCTGCGGCAAAAACTACTTAAGCGCGACGGCTTCTGGTTCTGCTTCAGCTATCTCGCGGCATATAGCGACTATAAATACACAGTTAAACCGGCAACAGTCAAGTGACTGCTGCCGGTTGTTGCTCTAAGCGATTTTTTGTTGTCCTTATGCGTGTTCGCCTTTCGGCTCGGGGCTGAAACTATTTTTGGGGTAGTTTTTTTCGTTCAATTACTGAACGTTGTTGACGTAGCCAGTGTAAACATTGGCGCCATCAGCAAAGGTGAAGTCATCAGCATTGCTGCCGGTGAGCTCAACAGTAGCAACGAACTTGTAGCTGTTACCAGCGATGAAGGGGGCGTTGGTATCAACGACCTTAACATTGTACTCGGTACCAGCCTCGTTCAGCTTATACCACTCGATGTTGACAGTCTTAACGGTAGCAGTGCTGCCCGAGGTGAGACCATCAGTGTACGTAACATCCCAGTTGGAGATGGTGATATCCTTGAAGGACTGGGAAGAGGCAGCGGTAACAGTGCCGTTGGGCTTAACAGCGCTGATCTCACGCAGTTCATCAGCGGTGGTAGCTCTGTCAACAATGTTGGCATGGAGGATAGAGCCGCTGTACTCGCCGGAACCGGAGATGTAAGCGAGGTAGATCACCTTATCACCGAGGTTGGTGAACTCGCTGTTGATCTTGGAGGCGAAGTCTGCGTTGCTGACAACGGAGTACTTGGCGTCGTTGTGCGTGTAGACATTGCCCTCAAAGGTATCGGAAGAGAAACCCTGAATGGTGAGGACCTTAACGTCGTTGCGGTTCATATAGGCGGCAGCGAGCGGGTAGGTGACACCGTTGACAGACGCAGCGCGAATCGGGTCGGTGGAAGTGTACACCCAAGCGCTCGTGTAATCCTTGTCGAGGTAGCCGTTGCTCAGAGCGACACTGTAAATGGTGTTGGCATTGCCGCGACCGGTGGCCGTGTCGATGATGGTGTTCACGTTGCTGTTGTTCCAGCCGACAGCATAGATGGCGGTCTTCTCACCGTCGAGGTAGCCGGGGGTGGTCCAAACGCCGGTCTCGTTGTTGAAGGAAGCCTGCTCGCCAGCATAGAAGAACACGCTGGTGACCTTGGACTCGGTGGGATCAGCCTTGATGAAGACATACTTGGCGAAGTCGTCGCTCATGACGTAGTCGACTTCATCATTCTGATAACGGTCGATCTTGTCGAAGCCGGTAACAGACTTGAAGGTATACGGGCTGGCAGTGGTGTCATCACCGGAGCGGATCAGGTACACAGTGTTGGAGTTGGCAACAAGGCCGCTGGTGATCTGGGTGTCCTTGTAAATAGCCAGGTTCTCGCTGTGGAGATTCTTGTAAGCGGCGGCAGTGCCGGCACCACTGACCTCAACAGCCTTGACAGTGCCGTCAGTCTGAGTGCTGAACTGGAACATATCGTCGTTCAGGATCTGAGCGCCGGTCTTGTCGGCACGGGCGTTCTGATCGATATAGTCGTCGATGTAGAAGTAGCTCGTGGGCGCGGTGCTGTAGGTATCGCCGGACATGACCTTAAGGGCAGCGGTGTTGTGGGACAGTTTGCCGCCCTTAGCGATATACGTAGTGTTGCGGTTCTCGGCGGCAGCACCATTGTAGATGAGGGTGCTGATGTCGAGAACGGCGGTGATGCCGTCCATGTAGGTCACGTTAGCAGTGGCAACCCAGTGCCGTCAGCAGTGTTGCCCGCCCACCAGATGCGGTTGATGACACCGTAGCTGTTGGTAGCAGCGGTATCAGCAGCACCGATCAGGTTGCCATACTGGTCGAGGAACCAGGTGTGGTTCCCGGTGGAGTTGCCAGCCTCATCGAGGATGAACTTGACAGCATCATCATAGACAGTGCCAGCAACATTGTGCTGCTCGTTGTTCCAGTAGATGATGGTCTGAGCGCCGTCAACAGAAGTGGCCTTGGAAACGATCTCGCCGTACTTGTCAGCGCCGGTCTTGATGAGGCCGCTCTCGGTAGCGCTGTTAACAGCGTTGGTGAAGGCGTTCAGGAGAACGTAATCGCCGACAGCATACGGATACGCATCCTCGCCGTTGGTGAGGGTGGGCGGGGTAGCAGCGGTGGAGTTCTTGGTGGCATAGACATCGAGCTTGATGGTAGCCTCGGTGCGCAGGTGGCCATTGGCATCATAAGCCGCGGGAGCGACATAGGTGACCTTGGCGAGGAAGGTGTCGATCATGACGATAATGTCATCATCTTCTCGCGGCCGAACACCCGCCGTCTCTCCCGCTTTCCCGTGGTTGCTGCCAAAATTCGCAAATCCTCAAATTGTTGCAGAAACAATAGAAAATAAGCAAAATTCAGCAGAATCAATGCAAAATCGTTCAATTCAGCGGATATCGCATCCCCTTAGCGCTGCAAAAAAAGCCCGCCGTGCAAGGGCTCGCGGGCGCGGCTGGTAGCGGTTTGGTAGCGATTTGCCGGAAACGGGGGGTTGGCGGGGCGAAAAAGCCTGATTTTTCAAGGGCTTGGGGGCGCGAAAGGTCGGGTAGCGGTTTGGTAGCGGTCCGCAGCCACCACGATTTTTAGCACTCTCGTCGTAAGAGTGCTAAAGTTAAAGATTTGTTCATCAAAAGATGTATTTTTGTTCACAGGGCGTGCCTATACTCATAATTGTTCCGAGGGGAACGAAAGAAACGTAAACCACGCGGGCTGCAAGAGCGGCTCGCCCGAATAGATTTGGAGGCTTTGTATTATGTTTGAACTGAGACCTTTTGAACGCAGAAACAACCACGTTGCGGCTTATGATCCCTGGGATCAGATGGAGCGCGCATTCTTCGGCGACGGCTCGTGGGGCCGCGGGCTGAGCGAGTTTAAGACCGACATTCAGGACAAGGGCGACAGCTACCTGCTGGAAGCTGATCTGCCGGGCTTCAAGAAAGAGGACATCCACGTCGATGTGGACGGCGACACGATGACCATTCGCGCCGAGCGCCACAGCGAGCACGAGGATCAGGACAAGAAGGGCAATTACGTCCGCTGCGAGCGCAGCTACGGCAGCTACCAGCGCGCATTCGACATCAGCGGCGTCGAGGTCGCGAATATCTCCGCGCAGTACAATGACGGCGTGCTCAAGCTGAACATGCCGAAGAAGAGCGCGGTGGTGAACGCGAAGCAGATCGAGATTCAGTAAAGCACTTCAAAAAAGGCGGCGAAAGCCGCCTTTTTTGATTTTGGATTGCACGCCGCGGCAGCGCACGCGCCGTAGACGCGCACGTTTGCGGCGTGAGAGGCGTTTTTTTGTCACGCACACGCCCCGGGGCGGCTTCTCTTGCCGCTTTGCGGCAATTCACCTTCTGTCGCGACAAAAAACGATCAAGATCATTGCGCGCCTGCGGGCGCGAAATTTTTGGGGGTTGTACGGGGTTGTGCAAAAAATATCGGCGAAAGTCCGCTCAGGTGAGCGGGCTTTCCTTTTTTTCGGCGGGCCGCGGCTGGAAAAGGGAAATTTCGCTCCCCGCGCGGCGGCGCGGACTACTGTTACTTGCCGCCTGACCGCTGCGCGGGTCATCAGAACACAAAAAGCGGCTTAGGCCGCTTTTTTCATATTTGTGCTTATATATTATATGTATGTGGTGGCGGATAATGGGGTTTTCTGCGGTTTTATGTCAAGCTGTAACAGAAGCGGCGGTTTGTTACAAGTGTGTTACAGATGGGGCGAAAGCGTTGACTTGAAATTTTGCTTGTGGTAAGGTGACAGTGCAGAAAGGGTGGGGAACGGTGCGTTCCCGACTTAGTTACGGGATCGGCATGCCACGGTAAGTAAGCCGAGAAACGCCGAAACTTGCTCCTTTCTGACAAACGAACCATCTTTAAGGGGATGCGATAGCAACTAAAATCGCGCGTTTTCCTGCAAAACGGCCAAAAATGCAAGAAAATCGAAATGTTTTGCAACTTTTTCGGTCAACTTTCATTTTCGCCCGCGAACAGCAAAATGCCCGCTTTTCGCTGCCGGAGCGCTCCAAGGGGATGGAAATTTATGAAAGGAGAGTAACATCTATGAAAAAGTTACTCGCAATGGTGCTGGCTCTGGTCATGACTCTGTCTCTGGCCGTCAGCGCCAACGCCTTCAAGGATGACAAGAGCATCAGCGATGATTACGCTGAGTCTGTTGCCGTTCTGAATGGCATGGGTGTGTTCAAGGGTTATGAGGATGGTTCCTTCAAGCCCGAGGGCAACATCACCCGCGCTGAGGTAGCTACGATCATCTATCGTATCTACACTGCCGACGTCGCCAAGAACGATAAGTCCGGCCTCTATGCCACTTATAACAAGTTCAGCGACATGGCTGGTGCCGGTTGGGCTCAGGGCTACATCGGCTACTGCGCCAACGCCTCCCTCGTCAAGGGTTATCCCGATGGCACCTTCAAGCCGTCCGGCAAGGTCACCGGCTATGAAGTCCTCGCCATGATCCTCCGCGCTGTCGGCTACGACAAGAACAACGAGTTCTCCGGCGCTGACTGGGCGCTCCATGTTGCGCAGACCGCGCAGCAGCTCGGCGTTCTGGACAACGTGGCGAAGACCACCGACCTGAACGCTCCCGCTTCCCGTGAGCTGGTCGCTGAGCTCCTGTTCCAGGGCATCCAGAAGGCTCAGGTCACCTACACCCCGGCCTTCGGCTATGTGACCGATAAGGTCATCAGCACCAAGACCAACAGCCTCGGCGAGAAGAACTTCAAGCTCGCTTCCGCTGCTGCTTCCGACAAGTGGGGCCGTCCCGCCACCAAGTGGACCTACACCACCGGCGACAAGGCCACTACCTTCGTTGAGAAGCCCGACCTGACCTACACCAAGGCTGTTACTGAGTGCGATGTCGCTCACGACGCTGGCCTGAAGGCCGACACCGCTTACACCCTGATTGTCAACGGTCAGCCCGCCAGCACCAAGTACACCGTCAACCTGACCGACACCAAGACCAAGATGGGTGCTCAGGGCCGTCTGTTCGAAATCTATGACGATACCATCGTCATGATCGACACCTTCCTTGCCAAGGTCACCTACGTTGCTGACATCACCTATGATGCTCAGGGTCACGTCAAGACTCCTGCCACCATCACCCTCGAGGTCTATGATTCTAAGACCGCTCCCAAGACCACTGCTCTGACGCTCAAGGACTACGACAACAACTATGGCTACGCCAAGGATGAGTATGTCCTCGTCAACGCTTTCACCGATGCCACCAACTCCGCCACTGTCAGCGGCAAGGTGTTCAACAACACCAAGCAGTATGCCGAGATCGTTTCCAAGGCCACTTCTGTTGACGGCGCTCAGAGCGTCATCTACTGGAACGCCCAGCAGCACAACGTCGAGGGTACTGTCTATGATGATGCTGCCAAGTTCTACCTCGACCAGGCCGCTCAGAAGGACGCCAAGTACACTTGGTACTTCGATTCCTACAACAACCTGATCGGTGCGGTTGAGATCGCTGCTGCTACCAGCTACGGTGTGATCAACTCCATCTGGTGGGCTGGCAACGCCACTGACGGTTCCGGCGTGGCAAAGGCCAACGTCACCTACATGGACGGCACCACCGCTCAGGTTGACATCAGCAAGATGACCTATGTCCACACCACCCCCGCCACCCCCGCTACCCCCGCTACCAAGACTGTTAAGTCCGGTGATGTTACCCACAGCACTGGTATCAACGCACTGGTCATGAAGGCCGACGACCAGAACAAGTATTTCTACGTTGACACCTACATCAACACCAACAAGGTTGCTGATACCAATGGCATCCTGAACGGTCACCTGTTCCAGTTCACTACCAAGTCCAACGGCACTCTTGACGCTGTTGAAGTTGCCACCGGTACTGCCGCCAAGCTCTACAATCTCGCCGATGTTGCCGTGAGCAAGAACACTCAGGTCTATGGCGGCGCGACTGGTACTCTCGTTGTCAACTCCAATACTGTGTTCCTGGTTCGTTCTGGTGCTGACACCACTGCTAACCCCTATACCTTTAAGTCCATCACCGGCTTCACCAACATCGACAACTATGCCAAGGGCGAAGTTGACTATGTTGATTTGAACGGCGACAACGTTGCCGATTACGTCTACGTTATCGCTCCCACCACGACCTCCAAGGTCACCAGCCTGTTCTACTTCGACGGTCAGCAGGGCGCTTACACCCTCGCCGACGGTACGTGGGTCGTCAAGGGCTATGTTGACGGCGTTGCCGGCGAAGTCAAGTTCGCTAACTTTGACGCTCTGCAGAACACCCTGAAGATCAGTGGTCAGACTGGCTATCCTGTGAACAACACGCTCTATGTTGTCACTCTTGAGGATGGCGTTGTCAAGAGCGGTCACATCGTCACCGACGGTGAGCAGCTGAAGGGTTATGCAAACTACCCGCTTTCCTCCGCCTATAACACCTATAGCGACATCACGATCAACATCGTTGAGGGTGCTGCTGGCACTGTGGCGAATAACTATTCTGATCGTGACACCTTCGCTGATTCTCTCTATCACGACTATAGCGCTAACAAGTATTACAGCGTGGTCACCGACCTGACCAAGGTTGTTGGCACGATGGGCAATCCTGCCGACCAGAACTACTACTTTGTTTCTATCCAGAACAACGGTCAGCTCAACGCTCTGGCACTGCAGGCTTACGCCTACGACAAGGTCAAGAGTGGCGTCGATGTTCCCAACGCCGCTACTGTTATCGGCGTTGCCCTCAACGCTAACAAGGACGCTACGGTGTCTCTGAACGCTAACAACGATGCTAAGAAGGGTGATGTTTACAGCGTCACTCTCGAGCAGCTCCGTGACAACGGCTATGTCACCGTCGGCACTTTCTCCGGTACGGTTGTCAGCGATGGTGCTACCTCTGTCACCATTGATCTGCGCGGCGTGATCGGCGCTGGTACCTATAAGGTCACCGCCGGTTCCTACTCTTCGATCATGTCGTTCGCTAACTAAAAACTTCTCTTCTGAGGGATCTTTCCCCCTAAAGTAGAGTTTCAGCCCCGAGGCTTTTGCCTCGGGGCTGTTTTTTGCCTTGATTCAGTTTCCCTGTTCTCCGTCGTTGCTGTAGCCCAGCACCAGATAGTAATAGGTCGTGTCGATTGCGTTCATCTGGTTGCCCGACGGGGAATAATACTGGTCGTCCTGCGGGTAGTACCAGCTCACGCCGGTATCGCCCCACGTCATTTCGTTTTCGCGGTTGTTGTTGTAGTAGAACTTGTCGAACCCGCGCACCGCCCAGTAGTGGCTGCTGCTCGAGCTGCTCACCACCACCAGCAGCGGGTAGAACCCGCACTCGATGCTGACCGCGTTCGCCGCGCCGTACTTGCCGTTGCCGGTATACGAGCCGTATTTGATGCGGCAGATTTTACCGTTTGCGATCGTCTGCGCCAATGCCGTGATGCGCTCCGCCGCCGTGCCGTCGGCCTCGCTGCGCGCGTCACCCTCAGCCTTGAGCGCCGCGTCGATGCTCGCAAAAGCGGCATTGAAGTCCTGCATTTTGATCGGGTCCTCCTTGACCCACTGCGGCAGGTCGAAATTTGTCGTCTTGTTCATGCGCTTTCCCCCAAAATATAATGTTGGAAAAGGCAGCCCACACCCCCCTGCAAACGCGGGAACACTGATGCATGATTTGCCTTTTCATGATACGCCGTATCATGAAGCAGCGTTGCACACAACGCGGCAAAAAGCTGTACCGCCTCCGGTATTAGAATTCACGATACCACAAATTGCCGCGTTGTGTGCAACGATCCCTCGTTGTGCGCGGGAACTTTTTCGGCTATCATACGTCTATAGAAGTATCCGAAAGAAATGAGGAACGAACGATGAAGAAGCTTCTTTCCCTCCTGCTCCCCCTCGCGCTGGCCCTTTCCCTCGCCGCCTGCGGCGAAAAAAGCGCAGACGAGGCCGCGCGCCAAACCCCGCCGACACTGACCGTGACAAGTGCAAACGCTTGCAGCGTCACCCTCAAAAGCAGCAGCTACGACTGGACCTACACTCAGGGCCTACAGAGCATGACCGCCATTGCCTGCGGCGCGCACCCGCTGGACGAAACCTCCCGTGACATCACGCCTGTACTGGAAATGCCCTTTACAGTGTCGGCCGCCTATTTCTACACCGTAACGCTCGATTTCGGCGATAATTCGCCCGATTCCGTCAGTCTCCGCTGCTGGCCGTCCGACGCCTGGGGCAGCACCGGCATGCCGTCCGAGACCGTGACCGCCCAGCGGCAGGATAACGGCACATTCCGCGCAGAACTGCCGCAAAGCGACGGCATTTTCGCCGTCGACGCGCTCTGGGACGGCAGCAGCGCGACCTACACCTTCTGCACGCAGGCGGAGGGGAGCGAAGAGCTCCACCCGGGCGCGGTGCTCGGCATCGGCGAGAGCGAAGACATCCGCAAGATCGACATCTCGTGGCGCAGCGGCAGCGTGAACATCTATACCGCCGAGCAGAGCGCGCAGATCAGCGTGAAGGAGGAATCCACCGCGCCGCTCGCCGAGAGCGAGAAGATGGTCTGCGCGATCGACGGCGACACGCTGCGCATCCGCTTCCTCGGCGACGCTTACCGCGGCAGCTACGACGGGGAAAAGTACCTCGACGTGGGACTTCCGAGGGAACTGGTCAGCGCCGGTCACTTTGAGGAGATCGAAGTCGAAACAACGGATGCCTACACCATCGTGGGCGCGGACGTTTCCGGCAGCATCAAGCTTTCGACCGTCGGCGGCGATGCGCGCGTGATGTGCGCGAACTGCCCGGAGGTGGAGATCGAAACCACGAGCGGCAATGCCGGTGTGGTGGACGGCACATGGGCGAAGGTCGATATCTCGACCGTCTCCGGCGCGATCGAGCTTGCAGGCGAAGTGGAAAATGCCGAGATCGAAACCGCGAGCGGCAAGGTGGATATCGCCGGCGCGCTCGGCGCGCTGGACTTCGAAAGCGTCAGCGGCAACCTGATTTTGGCTACCGAGCGTGCGCTGCGCCTTGATGCCGAAACGGAGAGCGGCAGCATCTATCTGACCCTTCCCGCGCAGGACGGTTTTACTCTCGACTATGAAACGAAAAGCGGCGCGTTCCGCTCCGCGCTCACCGAGCGCGAAGGAGCGCTCATCGCCTGCGGCGACCGCGAAACGCACTACACCGTGCCCGCGCTCGAGGGCGGCGAGATGAGCGAGCTTACGATCGAAACGATGAGCGGCACGCTGACGATCGAAGCCTCTTCCTCCGGCAGCAACTGAAGCGAACAAAAAAGAGAGCGGCAGCGCCGCTCTCTTTTTTCGTTATTTCTTGTCGATTGCAAGCCACGTCTGGTCGAAGCCGTAGGGGAGCAGCTCTTTGATGTGCAGGTGCTTTTCTTCGTTGTCCTTGTTCAGGCACACGACCTCCATGTCGGGCCCGAACTCGTAGAGCACCTGACGGCACGCACCGCAGGGGTAGCAGTAGTCGTCGCTGCGCCCAGCGATGACGATGCGCTTAAAGCGCCGGTGCCCCTCGCTCACGGCCTTAAACGCCGCAGTGCGCTCGGCGCAGTTCGTCAGGCCGTAGCTCGAATTTTCGATGTTGCAGCCGGTGAAGACCGCGCCGTCCTCACATTCGAGTGCCGCGCCCACGGGAAAGTGGGAATACGGCACATACGCCATGTTCAGCATGGCGACGGCCTTCGCCTTGAGTTCTTCCAATGATGCCATAAAAACGCCTCCTCACCAGTCTACGCCGAGATCGGGACGCACAGACGTATCCATGATGTCCTCGGCGTTATAGAATTGCAGGTAGCGGCTGCGCGCGTGGCGCAGCGTGGTGCCGTCCGGATGCAGACGGTCGCAGATGACGGCGGAGATATCCTCCTTGACGTAGCTGAACGAGCTGGTGCCGACGCTCGCGAACACGCGGAAGCCCTGGCTTTGCAGGTACTGGAAGCGCTCGCCGGTCTGGTGCCAGTCGTCACCGTCGGGACGGCCGCCGTGGGGGTAGAACAGAATTTGCGTCGGACCGACGAGCGAGCCGACCTCGTCCGCCCAGCGCTCGGTGTCGTTGATGACGGTCTGGAGCGGTTTGGTGTCGAGGCGGATGTGGCCCCAGGTGTGGCTGCCGAACGTCCAACCGGTCTCCTTCAAACGCGCTATGACGGGCTTGACCGCTTCGATCTCGCTCGCGCGGTAGGCATCGAACGCGGGGCGGTCGGGCGAATCTGCCGCGATGTCGCGGTCATCCTGCGTGCGATAGCCGAGTATCCCCTGATAGCCCGTCAGCGAGAAGATGGCCTTCGCGCCGTTCAGCGAAAAGTCGGGGTGCTCGTAGACAAACTGGTCGAGAATGGGCGTCGCGTCGAGTTCCTTGGTCAAAAAGGTCTCATTTGTGTACGGATCGGTGCACTGCGCCCAGATCTCGCCGTCGTCGCCGACGACGAGCTTGCTCGTGAAGCCCTCGTCGAGCATATAGGGGTAGTAGTTCACGTCGTCAAAGCTGATGACGAGCGGCTTTTTGCCCTCTGGCAGCATCAGGGTGTTTCGCACCATGTGCGTGCCGGTCTCGTCCGTCACCTCGCTCCAGACGTCTTCCATCGCGACTAAAATGTAGCCCTTGTCGTACACGGACTGCAAAATTTTGTTGTATTCGTCGACCGTCACCATCCAGTCGTCGAGGCCGTAGCGCTGATCCTGACTGGCATTGCAGTCGTGGAAGGCCCACTGCGGATAGGCGATGATCGGGTGGAAAAAGAGGTGCTCCACCACCTGATCCGGCCCCCAGGCCTGCGTGAGCTGGTCCTCCGACCAGTAGCTGCGCACGGCGTCGTAGGGGTCAGTTGTATCGTCAGTATTGTTGTCGGTGTCGCTGCCATTCTCGTCCGTGACGGTCTGATCGTCGCCGTCGGACGGCGTCGTCTTATCGCCGCAGGCAGTCAGCAGCGACAGCACCATCAGCACGCTGAGCAGCAGTGCAAAAAAGTGTTTCATGTCAAAATCTCCTCTCTCAAAACTGCGCGGTCATTATAGCAGACTTCACTTCTTTTGACTACGCTTTTCGAGCTTTTGTTCCCATTTGTAACTATTTACCACAAATAATTAAAGCGTCACAGCTTTTCGCATCCGCAGACGCGAAATGATTTCGAATCGTTTTTTGGCGCGACATGCGCGTGCCAAAAAACTCTTCTCGCTCCGCGCGTGTCGAAGCCGCCCTTTGGGCGGCAAGGCACGAAGCGGAGTGTAATTCTCAAAAAACAAGGGACACGGTTTCCGTGTCCCTTATTTTTTGAATAATTAAAAGTCTGCGTTGCCCACGGTGCGGGGATGCAGCTCCACGTCGCGGATGTTGCCGATGCCCGTTAAATACATCACCATGCGCTCGAAGCCGAGGCCGAAGCCCGCGTGACGGCAGGAGCCGTAGCGGCGCAGGTCGCAGTACCACCAGTAGTCCTCGGGATTCATGCCGAGCTCGCGGATGCGCTTTTCGAGCAGCTCGATGCGCTCCTCGCGCTGGCTGCCGCCGATGATCTCGCCGATGCCCGGAACGAGGCAGTCCGCCGCGGCGACGGTCTTGCCGTCGTCGTTGAGGCGCATATAGAACGCCTTGATCTCCTGCGGATAGTCCGTGACGAACACGGGGCGCTTGAAGATCTGCTCGGTGAGGTAACGCTCATGCTCAGTCTGCAGGTCGATGCCCCACTCGACGGGGTAGTCGAACTTCTGGCCGCTCTCCTTTAAGAGCTTGACGGCCTCGGTATACGTCACACGGCCAAAGTCGGAACTCTCGACGTGCTGGAGACGCTCAAGAAGGCCCTTGTCGACAAAGCTGTTGAAAAACGCGAGATCGTCCGGGCAGCGCTCCATCACGCGGCGGATGATATGCTTGACCATCGCCTCCATGACCTCAAGGTCGCCGTCGAGGTCGCAGAACGCCATCTCCGGCTCGATCATCCAGAACTCGGCGGCGTGGCGCGCGGTGTTGGAATTCTCGGCGCGGAACGTGGGGCCGAAGGTGTAAACGTCGCCGAACGCCATAGCGAAGTTCTCGGCGTTGAGCTGGCCGGAGACGGTCAGGCTCGTCTTCTTGCCGAAAAAGTCCTTGCTGTAATCAACCTTGCCGTCGGGCGTTCTCGGCGGGTTCTCTAGATCCAGCGTCGTGACCTGGAACATCTCGCCCGCGCCCTCGCAGTCAGAGCCGGTGATGATGGGGGTGTTGACATAGACGAAGCCGCGGCTCTGGAAGAACTCGTGCACGGCGTAGGCCGCCGCGCTTCTCACACGGAAAGCCGCGGAGAAGAGGTTCGTGCGCGGGCGAAGATGCTGAATGGTGCGCAGATATTCGACGCTGTGGCGCTTTTTCTGCAGGGGATAGTCGGGGGAGGACACGCCCTCGACCTCGATCTCTGTTGCCTTGACCTCGAGCGGCTGCTTGGCCTCGGGCGTCAGCACGACGGTGCCGCGCACGATGAGCGCGGCGCCCACGTTCTGCGCGGCGATCTCCTTATAATTAGAAAGAGAATTCGCATCCATCACGACCTGCAAATTGCGGAAGCACGAGCCGTCGTTCAGCTCGATGAATCCGAAGGTCTTCATATCGCGGATGGTCTTCGCCCAGCCGCATACGGTGACGCTTGCGCCGCCGTACTGCTCTTTGTCGGCGAAGAGCGCGGCAATTCTCACTCGTTCCATAATAATTTTCCTTCCTTTTGTGGGTTTTCACGGGATAATAGAGGTATTATATGCCACTTCCCGTGCAAATTCAAGCCCCGCTTTGTATTGACTTTTGACAAGTTGTATGTTATGATGCAACCTTACCTCAAAAGGTAAACGTGAAACTTTCACCTATTACTTTACAGGAGGATTTTAACTATGAACAAGTATCTGGATATCGCCCCCGAGGTTGCTGAGGCCCTTGCCGCCGGCAAGCCCGTCGTGGCGCTCGAATCCACCATCATTTCCCACGGCATGCCCTATCCCCAGAACGTCGAAACCGCACTCAAGGTCGAGAGCATCATCCGCGAGGCGGGCGCCGTGCCCGCGACCATCGCCATCATCGGCGGACGCCTGAAGGCGGGCCTTTCCAAGGAAGAGATCGACTACCTCGGCCGCACCGGCGCGGGCATCCCGAAGGCGTCCCGCCGCGACCTGCCCGTGCTCGTCGCGCAGGGCAAGGACGGCGCGTGCACCGTCACCACCACGATGATGATCGCCGACATGGCGGGCATCCGCGTGTTCGCTACCGGCGGCATCGGCGGCGTGCACCGCGGCGCGCAGGAGACGTTCGACATCTCCGCTGACCTTGAGGAGCTTGCCAACACCTCCGTCATGGTCATCTGCGCGGGCGCGAAGTCCATCCTCGACCTCGGTCTGACGCTCGAATACCTCGAGACCCACGGCGTGACCGTCATCGGCTACGGCACGAGCGAGCTGCCTGCGTTCTACACGCGCAAGTCCGGCTTTGGCGTCGACTACGAGCTCGACACGCCGGAGCAGCTGGCCAAGGCGTTCCACGTCAAGCGCGAGCTGGGTCTGCGCGGCGGCTTACTCGTCACGAACCCCATCCCCGAGGAGTACTCCATGGACAAGGAAGTCATCGACAAGGCCATTGCCGAGGCCGTCGAGGACGCGAAGAAGGACGGCATCCACGGCAAGGCCACGACGCCGTATCTGCTCGCCAAGATCAAGGACCTGACCGGCGGCGACAGCCTAGATTCCAACATCCAGCTCGTGTTCAACAACGCGCGCCTCGGCGCGGCGGCGGCTGTGGAGCTCAGCAAGCTCGAAAAGTGAGATATTTTGTCGTCTATCTCGCCGCGATCAATCTAATTACGTTCTGCGTCTACGGCGCAGACAAGCGCCGCGCCAAAATTCAGGGCGCGCGGCGCGTGCCCGAAAAGACTCTATTTGCACTCGCGCTGCTGCTCGGCAGCGCGGGTGCTCTTTTCGCAATGAGGGTCTTTCACCACAAAACGCGGCACTGGTACTTTAGGTTCGGCATTCCGGCGATCTTACTCGCGCAGTTAGCTCTGGGGGTGTTCGTGTATGTGCGGTTTTTCGCGGCGTAAAAAATTTTTGGGAAATTTTTGGTTTTCGTGAAACAAAACAGACGTTTCTTGCGTCTAATTAAGGAAGCAAAGGGAAACTGGGCGAAGAGGGAAGATAAAGAATTTATGAATTTTCCATTTTCCTGTTCCCTTATTTCCCGCGGCATGGTAAAATGTATGTGTATGAGAAAGGCTCTGTGCGCGCGGAGCCGACAACAACAAACACGAAAGGATGAAGATCACATGAAAAAATTTCTCTCCTTGCTATTGGCTCTGACGTTGGTCCTGAGCCTCGTCGTCGTGCCTGCAAGGGCAACAACAGGCGATGGGGAGAGCGAGTCTCCTAAAATCACTGGTTTATCGATCAAAGATATCAGTGGCACGATCAACCGTGGTGATTCCGTTAACTTCCAAGTTGAAGGAACTCCCACAATCACCGGCATCAATAATGCTCGGATTGTCGAAGGACAGACCTCATATAGCTGGAACATTGGTGACAGCTTTGAACTTCAATCCGGTCAGTCCTTAACTACGCAGAGCATTTCGACCACGGCTGTGAAAGCTGCTGAAGCTGCAACGGTTAAATGCGTTGTTACAGTCCATTATACTGTTGCAAGCTCTGGTAGCGAGGAGCCTAACTCTCGTGATGCGGCGCCTACGCAGGGAACTTTATCCGTTGAACTTAAAAAGGAAAATATTGCTGTCAGCAATAAGTTCTTAGCGACTGATATTGCCAGTGTTACGTTTAATACAAGAACGTATACCGTAACGAATGGTCAAATCAAAATCGTAAAGTTATCTAATGAAGACCTTAGTAAGGGTAACTGGAGTGTTGCTCCTAAAAATGGTTATAAGGTCACTAAGGCAGAATACAAAGGCAGCAAATTAGAAGTTACTGTTGAGGGATTTGAAAGTCCTGTTCAATTTGATGTTACTGCCACTGATGCAACTTTTGCTTTAGAAGCAACTCCGAGCACCGTTCTCTCCACAGGTACCACTGCGCTGAAAGTAAAAGATTCCAACCTCAGTTCCAGCGCAACCTATAAGTGGTCTTATAAAAAGTCCGGCGATTCCGGTAAAGCAACACCGATTGAAGGCACTGATTCTTCTGTTAATTGGACTGTTCCTGCTGTTACTGGGGATGACGTGATCTATGTTGTGTCTTGCAAAGCCACAGAAAAGGGCAGTGGCACTCCCCTAGAGAAAGTCACCAATGTTACCGTCAAGAAAAACGATTATACGATTAGTGCTGCGGTTTCCTCTGCCTACGCTACCGCGTATAACAACAGTATTGTATTACCTAGTGTCGGCAATACTGCGACCGTTACGATTACGTTCCAAGACAAGGATAACCGCGAGGTCACGTCGAGCGTTACCTACGGCTATGATATCACCGGCAACACCAATGCCTTTTCAGCCAGTAATCGAAATCAAAAGGCAATGACCGTGACGATGGTGAGCAACGGCAGCATTTCCGTAACTCCGTATGTCATCTTCATGGGTAAAAAGATTTCGGCAACGCCCATCACAATTACCGGTAATGCGCTTACCGCTACGCTTTCCTCGGTTCAGAGTGGTGGCTATAGAGATTACGCCTACAGCGAACTTGTCAATGCTGCGCAGGCTGCAATCACTACGCGCAATACAACCAGTTACGGCTATAACTACAGCGAAATCGTTAGCAGCGTTTCTGTTCGTTCGCAGACCGTCACAAACTACGGTACGTTCACCGCTCCCTCCGTCGTAAATGGTTATTATAGATTTACATCTTACGGCAATGTTATCGGTACGGCCGCAGTGACCGGAACGGTTACCACAAACCGCGGCACTTACTCCATCACCTTCAACATTCCCGTTTCCCCCACCAAGGTGACCTATGAGGACCAGTATCCCGAACCGGTCGCTTACGGCAACACCTATCGCTATTATGTTCAGGTCCCCAGCGGCTACTCCAGCTACTATGTTCTCGGCACGCCCAATCAGGCGACTGAGCCGAACTGGACGCTGACCGGTACACAGTATTATGGTAGTACCCTCTACTATCTGACTGACGCCAACTTTGTGGGCGGCAAGTGCACGCTGTGGCTCGTCACCAAGGATTCCTCCAACCGCTACTCCTGCGGTCAGCTCACCGTCTACCAGAAGAACTACAACATCAACTACAACGGCGTGGCCGGTGAGACCGTCCAGTTCGCGCAGAGCGACTTCAACGACTTCATGAACAAGGTCGCTGAGGCCCGCGGCGACGCCAGCAAGGCCAAGTCCTATCCCTATGTCACCTTCGATTATGTGACCTTCTCCCTGCCCACCACCGCGCAGGGCACGCTGTACTATGGCGGCACCGCCATGTCCACCAGCAATTCCTCCGGCGCGTTCAACCGCAATACCAAGGTCACCAACCTCGATAGCGTGACGTTCGTCCCCAACGACAAGACCACCGCGAAGACCATCACGCTGAACTTCACCCTGTACGCGACCCGCTATTCCAGCTCCTCCACGAGCCGCGGCACGACCGTGAGCTACTCCGGCAGCGTCGTCGTCAACCTCGTGCGCGAGGACATCAAGTACACCGTCTCTCAGGGCGACAGCGTCCGCTTCGACGAGAGCGACTTCCTCAGCTACCTGCGCTCCACCAAGGGCTACAGCAGCAACTACACCATCGACTACGTGACCTTTGACCAGAGCGCCGTCTCCGCCGTCAACGAGGGCTCGCTCTACACCTACTACAACGGCTACAACTACGGCGGCTCCGTCAAGACGACTGACAAGTTCTACTACAGCGCCACCGCCAGCCAGAACGCGCTCAGCGACGTCGCGTTCCTTGCCAGCCGCTACGCCAAGACCGGCGAGACCGTCTATATCCCGTTCACCATCTACGCCCGCTACGGCACGACCGGCACCGGCACCCGCCAGCTCACCGGCACCGTGGCCATCAAGATCGGCCAGACGATGAACTTCATCGACGTCAAGACCACCGACTACTTCTACAACTCCGTCAAGTGGGCCGTCGGCAAGAACATCACCAACGGCACGTCCAGCACCACCTTCTCCCCGTACAAGTCCTGCACCCGCGCCGAGATCATGACGTTCCTGTGGCGCGCCGCCGGCAGCCCGGAGCCGACCACCACCCGCAACCCGTTCCGTGATGTCAACGCCGTCACGCACTCGAGCTACTACAAGGCCATCCTGTGGGCCAGCCAGAAGGGCATCACCTCCGGCACCAGCACCACGGCGTTCTCCCCCGATCAGGTCTGCACCCGTGCCCAGATCGTGACCTTCCTGTACCGCTACGCGGGCCAGCCCAGCGGCTACTACTCCAACCCGTTCAAGGATGTGGGCGCCACGAGCGAGGCGAGCTACTACAAAGCCGTTCTCTGGGCCGTCGGTAAGGGTATCACCACCGGCACCAGCGCCACGACGTTCTCCCCGTATGCTTCCTGCAACCGCGCCGAGGCCGTGACGTTCCTGTATCGTTACACCAACGGACTTTAATGCTTAAAACGAAAGCCCCGCTCAGCGGGGCTTTCGTTTTAGCTTTTTGCGCTCCGCGGCAGCGCACGCGCCGTAGGCGCGCACGTTTGCGGAGCGAGAAGTGTAAATCCTGACGCACATGTCGTCAGGATTTACGATTTCATTTTATTTCGCCGCGGAGCGGCGAAACTCTGCGAGGCGTTGTTGGGGGCGCGGCCCCCCTTGCCCCCTGCAAGGCGACTGACGGGGGCGGGCGGTTTGCGTTTACTCTTTTCCATTCTGTAAACTTTTGTTCAAACGCCTTTACGGGGGTCGAAAAAGCGTGTAGAATGGCAGCATCAAGATTTTAGGAGTGTTTTTTGTGAACAAATTCCGCGATGCCCTTTACCGCTTTATGTATGGCCGCAACGGCGTAGATGCGCTGAACTGGGCGCTCGTGATCCTTGAGCTGGTCGTGAGCATTCTGAGCTCGATCATCCGTGTGCAGGGCGTGTCGCAGGCGCTGTACTTTGTGTCGATGGTGCTGATGTTCATCGTGCTCATCCGCATTTTTTCGCGCAATCTCGCGCGCCGTCAGGCCGAAAACGCGAAGTTTCTGACCTGGTGGACGCCGAAGGCGAACGCCATCCGCGGCGCGAAGGCACGCCGCGCCGACAAGGCGCACAAATACGTCCGCTGCTCCTGCGGCGCGTACTGCCGCGTGCCGAAAAACATCGGCAAGGTCGAGCTCACGTGTCCGAAGTGCGGCAAGAAAAGAGTCGTCAAAACGTGAAAGAAAAAATCCGTCCCGCGGGACGGATTTTTTTGTAAGAAAATCAATTCTCCGCCGTCTAATAGACAGAAGGGGGTGAGGGCGCTGACGAATTTTGAAGAGGTGTACGCCGTGTACTTCGACGATGTGTACCGGTATCTTCTCTCGCTGTCCGGAAGCGAGAGTACCGCCGAGGAGCTGACGAGTGAGACGTTTTTCCGTGCGATGGACGCCCTCGACCGCTTTCGCGGCGAGTGCAGCGTGCGCGTGTGGCTCTGCCAGATCGCGAAGAATCTCTATTATTCGCAGCTGCGGCGCGAAAAGTGCCTCGCCCCGCTCGAAGACTGCCAGATCGCCGGGGAGAGCCACGAGGAGGAGTTAGAAGATCACAGCGAGGCCGCGCGCATCCAGAAATTGCTGCACGCGCTCAGAGAGCCGTACAAGGAGGTCTTCATGTGGCGCGTGTACGGTGAGAAGAGCTTCCGCGACATCGGCGCGCTCTTCGGCAAGACGGAAAACTGGGCATGCGTGACGTATCACCGCGCCAAGCGCATGATCCGCGAGGGATTGGAGGACGACTGAAATGGACAAAACTTGCAGCATCGTGCAGGACCTTCTGCCGCTCTATGAGGAAGACATGCTGCGCGAGGAGACGAAGGAATTTGTGGACGGGCATTTAGCGCAGTGCGCGGCCTGCCGCGCCGAGCTCGACGCGCTGAAGGCGGACGTGAAGCCCGCGCCCGTCAGCGCGCAGCCGCTGCGCGACTTGAAGCGGCAGCTTCGACGCAAGAAGCTGACCGCCGTGCTGCTGGCCGTCACGCTCGCGCTGACGCTGGCGACGGCGGGGTTTGCGTACCTCACCGCGCCGCAGTATTTGCCGTACAGCGAGACAGAGTGGGCGATCTCGCGCTCGCCCAGCGCGCTCGCGGACGACGGCTCGGCAGCGGATGGGCTTTCTGATCTCAGCGGCGCGGAGAGCATCTCCGTCAGCCTGCTTGTGCCGGTCTCCGGCGCAGAGGTCACGAACACGCAGGACCCCAACAGCGGCAAAACCATCTACTTCATCACCGCATGGCGCACGCCGCTCGACACATGGCGCGGCGCATTCGACAAAACCGGGGGCGCCCCGAACACACACAGCGCAAATGATCGCACACAGCGCGAGGCGGACGCACTGCAAGGCGTGCTTGCCAAGGCGGAGTCCGCGCGCACGCTCTTCACGCTCGACGCCGCGAATTGCACGGCAGTCTGCTATTCTCAGAACAACGGGCAGGACGATGTACTGCTCTGCGGCAGCATGAACGGCGGTGTCATTTCGCTGCCGAGGCTGGCGTTGGGCTATTACGTTTTGCTATCGTTAGCACTCCTTATTACGCTGGGTATTGCATTTTTCGTCTGCCGCAGGAAGAAAACGGGCAAAGCGCTCGGCTATCTCGCGCTGATTCCCGCGAGCTATCTTGCCGGTCATCTACTCGTCAAGGGTTTCACGACGACGAGCTACCAGATGCAGCGCGACTTCTCGCTCATTATCCTCGCCGCCGCGCTGATCTACGCCGCGGTCATGCTGGCAATCAACCTCTGGCGGCAGAAGCGGGAGAAGGTGTAAAAGAGGAAGAGACGCATTCGCGTCTCTTCCTCTTTTGCAATCAAATTCGAATGCTCAAGGCCCTTTGAGCAAAGCCGTGATAGTCCGCAAATGCGCTTTGCAGGCCGTCGATTCCCTGCGTTTCCCATCGGCCTGCCAGATACAGCATACCGCACATACAGGCAAACTTTTCATAGTACGATCCGCAGACCGCCTCTTCAAGAAACTGCTTTTGCCTGTCTGGGTCCGTCTCCGTAAGCGCGAGGCGCAGTTTGGCACGGCTTGCTGCTGCGACCTCGGTAAGCTGCGGTGTATGCCAGTCCACACAGTCGATTTCTGTCGCCTGATAGGAGAGAAGATGGGCGAATCCCTCATGAAATGTGTAAGCATCCAATCTTGTCAAATAGTCTGTACTTTCCAATGCGGCATCTGCCGCCGGATAGCGGTGTCCAATCAAGAGATGCGTAATCTCATGCGTCAGCAGATTCCGAATGATGCTGTCGAGATGGTCGAGCTCCGCATAATTGCACCAACGGATGAGGTCAAAGATGAGATGTGCCTGCCCGTCGGGCGAGTGTGCTGCAACGGCGTCGTAAGGCTCGGGATAACCGACGATCAAATCAAGTGTCGGCTGTACCGCCTCCCAATCGGGGAAAAGCGCGTCCCAAATCGGGCGGTTGACGGGGACAAAGTGCGCAGCCGCTTCACAGATACGGCGTTCGAGCTTGCGCACAGTCTCTCGGAGAGCAAGATCCTCAGGCGGCGGAGTAAATGCATTCCTGCCAAGATCTGACGAAACCGAGGTGTGTTCAAAGAGCCATGAAGCACGAAAAGCGTCGACGCAGCTGCTCTCGATATATGCCTGTGCGATCGAACTGTCAATCAGCATTTTCAGTCCCTCTCTTTACGAAAAACCTCTTTTGCCGTAACAGACAAAAGAGGTTTTTCCTTGGCGCAGCGGGAGGGATTCGAACCCTCGTGAGGTTTCCCTCAAACTGATTTCGAGTCAGCCCCGTTATGACCACTTCGATACCGCTGCATATTCAGTTCGCTGTTATCAGCCAAACTATTATGCCATAACTTTTTGCGTCTTGCAAGGTCTTTTTTCGCATTCGGGGCATATTCTGTGCGTATGAAGACTGTCTATTTATCGGTACGCCTGAAAAATTACGAAAATGCGCTCGCGCTGGTCGGTGCGCCGCTCGCCGAAACGCCGGAGAACGCGGACGTTTTGCTGCTGCCCGGCGGGGGCGACATGCACCCGCGCTTTTACGGTCAAGCGCTGAACGGCTCGGAAGATCTCGACGAAGCACGCGACGCGCGTGAGCTCACGCTGATTGACAACTTCCTGTGCGCGGGAAAGCCTGTCATCGGCATCTGCCGCGGGCTGCAAGTCCTCAACGTCTATTTTGGCGGCACGCTGCGTCAGCACATCAAGGGCCACAGTCAAATTGACGGCGTTGACCGGCTGCATGCCATCAACACCGCGCCGGGCCTTCTGCGCGAGCTGTACGGCACGCGCTGCACGGTCAACAGTGCACACCATCAGGCCATCTGGCGGCTGGGGACGGGGCTTCAGGTCTTCGCCTGCGCGGAGGACGGCACGGTCGAGGCCGTCGGCCACAGGACGCTCCCCGTCTTTGCCGTGCAGTGGCATCCTGAGCGGCTGTGCGGCGCGTTCGCGCGGCCGGAAAGTGCTGACGGTGCAAGGCTTTTGCGCGCTCTACTCAGATAACATAAAAAAGCGCAGAAAAATTCTGAAAAAACGTTGACAAAACGGGACACTGATGCTATTATAACAGAGCTGACGATTTTTGCGGAGGGCGCATGCAGGTGTAGCACAATGGCTAGGGCACCAGCCTTCCAAGCTGGGGATGCGGGTTCGATTCCCGTCACCTGCTCCATTCAATTTGCGCCAGTAGCTCAGTTGGATAGAGCAACTGCCTTCTAAGCAGTAGGCCGGGGGTTCGAATCCCTCCTGGCGTACCATTTACAAGGCGCCCCTCAGCAAAGCAGCAAATATCGCACGGATACAGAATATGTGGTGGGTGTAGCTCAGTTGGTTAGAGCACCGGATTGTGGTTCCGGGTGTCGAGGGTTCGAGTCCCTTTACCCACCCCACAAAAAGAGAGGGATGGGATTTGGCCCCAGCCCTCTCTTCCCAATAGGGGTGTAGCCAAGCGGTAAGGCAAGGGACTTTGACTCCCTCATTCGCTGGTTCGAGTCCAGCCATCCCTGCCAGATTTTTACCGCTTCGGTGGTTTGAAATAGAATATGCTTCGTTAGCTCAGTTGGCAGAGCACCTGCCTTTTAAGCAGGGTGTCCGGGGTTCGAATCCCCGACGAGGCACCAAAACCCTTGAAATCTCTACGGTTTCAAGGGCTTTTGTTATTCTCCTCAAAGGATTTAGACCTCCTGCGTTTTCTACCAAATTCAGGGAACGCAGGAGGTCTTATTATGGCGAAGAAAATCGCAATAGCATCGAAAATCGGTGTGTCCGTAAAAGGAGTATTCGAGGATTTCGTGGTAGCACAAACCGCAAAAGGCTACACCGAAAAGACAATAGCAAACTACCGCTCACACTTTAAGTCTATCAGCAGACACATTGATATTGATCGAGCGTTTTCCAACCTGACACAAGCCGATATTGACGGTATGATCGTTTCAATGAGGGAAAGCGGGTTGGCAACAAACTCCATCAGCAGTTATGTCCGCGTGTTCAAAACCTTTATGAATTGGAGCAGACAGCAGGGCTACACAACATTGACTGTGCCGAACTATAAACAGGTGGAGACGGTGAAAGAAACCTACACCGATGAAGAATTGCTACTGCTGTTGGAAAAGCCAAAAGCGAACGGAACATTTTGCGAATATCGGAATTGGGTCATCGTCAATTTTCTGTTGAATAGCGGTTGCCGTGCCTCTACTGTCCGCAACATACAGAACCGAGACGTTGATCTATCCAGTAGCAGAATTGTATTCAGGCATACGAAGACGCACAAGGTTCAGGTCGTCCCGCTGTGTAGTCAAATGTTGCGTATCCTGCGGGACTATCTCAAAGTGCGTGGTGGGAAAGACAGCGACTATCTTTTCTGTGATGAATACGGCGGGATGCTGACAGCCAATGCTTTAAGGCTCGCTATCGAACGGTACAACCATAACAGGGGAGTCGAAAAGACTTCTATCCACCTGTTTCGACACACATTCGCCCGCAAATACCTGATCGACTGCGGCGGCGACGCATTTATGCTGCAAAAGCTGTTGGGACATTCCACGCTGAAAATGACAAGGCACTATTGCAATATCTACGACGCGGACATTGCCAATAACTTTGATCGGCTCTCACCGTTGGAAAATATGAGCCGATCAAAGCAGAAGATACGACGGGGAGCATAACGGAACATCGTCGAACATCTTTTAACATCCAGAAGCGACAATGAAGAAAATGGGAAGATGTTTTTACATCTTCCCATTTATAATGGCAAATTTTGATTGTCCAACAATTCCTTTTCGCCTCCTACCATACCCGCTAACAGGAAGTTTAGAAGCATCTTGTTGGAAAAGACATCGTAAGAATCGGCAAGCGCAATTGTGAGTGCCTGCATAGTTTCGATAGCCTGCGGCGGGCTTAGCGCTTTTATTCTTCCTGGGTAAAATGACAACCAATTATAGAATAACGGCGTCAATTCTACTTGCAGACTTACAGTGAAATGCGATTCGTCATAGGGAATCATAGCAATGTCTGTTCCAAACTTTTCCACAATATCAGTCGCGCAGTTATTATGAGCGAGCAATTGCACGGTTGTTATCCCCTCGCTGAACATTCCTATACCGAATGGCCTAAACTTGAACTCCAACAAGCCCGATTCACGAATGGTATCTTTGCCTCCTCTTGGCTCATCTAATACCATTACCTGCTCTATGCGGTCAGCACATATCGGTGTTATTGCAGGGTTACCCTCATGCTCGGTATACGCAATAAGAACATGACGCTCCCCATCCCACACTACAAGATATGGGCTGACCGTAATGACAGAGCTGCCATTGTGCTTTGTATATTGCTTGGGTTTATCTCTGCTGGGGGTATATTTGAAATAGCGGAAGCTAATCTTTTTATCCCTTGAAATCGCCTCATAAATGCAATCTAAGCCCCGCATTGCTTCCTCATTCATGTTGCGGACGCGGTTTGACACATACGCCTGACGATTTAGAGAATCCTTCGTATAAACATCAGCCAACTGCTTAATCTTCTTCGTCAACTGCACAGCCATATTCTCGGTCAAGAACTTTGCTGACTGAACGCAATCGACCAAAAGACGCAATTCATACGGCTCAAATTGCGGCTGCGTGATGTAATACCCCCACTTTGAGGGATTGTATTCTATTGGAACGCCAAAATCTATTTGCAGGCGCAAAATATCGTTATAGATCGTTTTCACCGATGCGGAAACGCCCATAGACGCTAAGTATTTAGAAATGTCCTTTGCGTTCTTAGGGTGTTCTTTTGTTGCATGGGTATAGAGATAATCTCGGATATAGAGCAGCTTTACCCCTTGTCCTGAAGAGCGGCCTTGTCCCTTTGCCACAATAAAGACCTCCTATTCAGAAAGTGATTGTAGATAGACCGATAGCAGCCGAAGAGCCGTTTCCCTATCCTTAGGGGAACAAGCGTTAAGGCGAGAAAAGATTTCTTCCTGCTGGGCTGTCAGCTCACATTCGCTCTTAGTAAGCACTTCATCGGGGGTAATATGAAGTGCATCACAAATTCGCAAGATTGTCTCCACACGCATATTAACCGTACCGCGTTCAATGTCGGCGTAGGTTCGACTCGATAATCCTGCCGCCTCCGCTACCTCTACTTGCGTCATTCCCATGCGCTTACGGATTGCCAATAGCTTGTTTCCAATCTCCCGCATATCCAAAACAAGCATTTTTCTTCCTCCTATCGGCTTTATATAGGAATTGTAATTCCTAATTCGCTTGACAAAAAGGAAGTAAGATAGCATAATTGCAAGAGGCATAATTCCTATTTTGGTGGAAAGGAGTATTTGCTATGAGTAAGTTAGTTACCTTTACTGACAACGATGAAGCTTTGATTGCGAAAATCAAGGAATATCAAAAAGCCCACGGTTTATCATCATTTGTCGCGGCGGTAAGGAAGCTATGTAGCGACGCATTGGAAATTGCTAAAATACAGCACTGATTGTGAGGGAAAAATGGGAATCTATCGTTGTGCAGCTTGCGGAAGTCCTAATGTTATGACCGATACTCAGGCAAACGGCGTTAATTACAATTATCTTAAAGGTGCTGTGGGGACGGTCTTACTTGGTGTCGGCGGCGCTGCTGCCGGAATTGCCAGCCAGCAGCAAACCGTATATAAGTGTCCTGACTGCGGAATGGTGCTTACTTATCCCATGAGTGCGGCGCTTGCTGACCTCATTGATATTGGCGTTATGTATCCAAAAGCCAGAAGTCAGCTTAAAATTATGAATGTCGATGTTCCGTGGGAGTTTATTGAGAAAAAATATAAGAATATTGATCCAGAAGGGCAAGAAAAGAGAAGAATAGAGCAGGAAGAAAAGGCCAAAAGGGAACAACAGCGGCTTGCAGCGGAAAAATCGTATGTAGATGAAATTTCTAAAATCCTAATTGAAAAGAAGATACAAATGCAGGAGGAATTTAATCATGAGTAGATCAGACAATATCCCCGCAACGAGTTATTGGGCGAGAAAAAAAGTTGAATTTGAAGCCGATGCAGAAGCAGGTGCTACGAGTAGTCTTATTCGGTATGAATTGATGACTATTGCTGAAGCGGTCGACAGACCAATATCCATTCAACAGTTTAGCGCCTTAATAAAAGTCTTTGATGATGATGTTCCCGAACAGCGGGTTGGGCACCAATTGCGTGTATTATGGGATTCCGGTTTGCTCAAACGAAAAGTCGACAAGGACAACAATCAACTGTTTTGGCTAAATGAGGCCACATTGGAAGATGATTTTGACCCATCGGAAATTGATCTTTTGGATGAATAGAGCAAACGGGAGGCATTACGCCTCCCGTTTTCCATTCTCTTGTTTCGCTTTTTTCTCCTGCCCCTCCATAAAGATGAAATAGCTCAATTCTTCCATATCCATTATGCCGTTCTCCCCTCCAAAAGATCAATGTATTTATAAGCCGTGGTTCGGCTCAAATCGCATACCCTTGCCAACTCGCTCAAATTCAGTTGTTTACTGCGATACGCGGGATAATGCCGCAGGAAGATCGGCGGAATGTCATCTGCGGTCAGCGTGGGTCTTCCAATCTTCGCGCCCTTGGCCTTGGCGTTTGCCATTCCCGACTTCACGCGCGCCCGAATGATACGCAATTCCAATTCCGCAAACACGCCCGACATTTGAATGAACGCATTTGTCATTGGGTCGATCTCCCCGTTGGAGCAATCCACGGTGATACTGCCGACGATCACCAACCGCAGACGCTTGGCGCGTATGGCCTCGATAATCTCGCACAACTGTTTGGTGCTTCTGGCGAGTCTGGAAACCTCCAATGTGATGATCGTATCGCCCGCCTGCGCCTGCTCCAAAAGAGAGGATAACTGACACTTCACAACGGCGTCGCCGTGCTCGTATTCCAAAAAGATGTTCTCTGCGCCCGCCTGCTTCAACTCCCGCACTTGGCGGTCAATATCCTGTTTGCTCTCGTTTGTAGAGCATCTTGCGTAGCCGTGTATCATTTCGTATTCCTCCCTTTGGATTGCTCCACGGGCTTTTTGTTGCCCGTGGAGCGTATTTCTTTCAGCAGGACACCGAGAATCGGCGGGAGCTGACGGGCTTTGTGAAATCTTTGTAGAGATCGGCGTAAAGTCTCTTAAAGGTCGCGCTGTCAAAACGATTGGAAACAACGCTCGTATAGCGAAGGATATAAGCGCCTGCGGTCAGCTCTTCCGCGCCGAGGCGGAGCATTTCGCTCTTGAGCGTGTCGCGGATGGCATCTGCCTTGGCCTTTGCCTTACTTGCGAGATCATCGTAGTTATTCATCGTTTTAATCAGGCTCTCAATCTCATACTTACTCATTTTCTTTCTCCTTTTGGATTATATTTTGTCGGTAAGCGGTGGGTGGCGTTAAGTTTATCACATCGGCACCGGAGGTTTTCTTGTCCGTTCCCACTCTGATCTGGTCGCGTTGGCGTTCGACCTTGGCTTACCTCTTCCCTTGAACTGATTATAGTATAGCACTAATATTCGTGCAAATCAATTGACGGATTACACGAACTATCGTGCAAATGTTTGTTTATCTTTTGCACTTGATTTCGTGCAATTTGTGTTGTATAATAAGGACAATAGAAAAGGAGGCGGTTTTTACCAATGCCACTTGTGTATAAAATTGATGTGCTGTCCACATTGAAAGAGGCGGGCTATAACACAAACAAAATCCGCACAGAGGGCCTATTGAGCCAATCAACGCTTCAAAAGCTGCGTGAGGGAAAAGGACTATCTTGGGAGAACTTGGAACGCATTTGCTCCCTCTTGGACTGTCAGCCCGCCGATCTGATCGAGTATGTGAAAGACATGGAATAAGGGGCGGTGTCCGCGAAAGGGGCAGTTTCATTCCCTGAACAAAAAGTGGGCTTTTTCAGCGGTCAATACGGCCTTTTTCACTCGTCCAAAAGCGTAGGGGAAAACAAATGGTTTTCTGAACACGGCGGCGGGGCATATTTCGGGAGAAAACAATTTTGCTTTCCCCTTAGTGAATAGGTGTGGGCTGCACTCCAGCGAAATGGCTCTTTTATCCCGAAGGACGGTTTTTGCGCCTGTCTGCGGGCAGAGGTATTTGCGCCAGTTCCTCGGCGGAAACGAAAAAAGCGGTTTTTAAGTCGTTCATATAACAGTCCTCTTTTCCTGTTAAGTGCCTGACTTAAAAACCGCTGTGCTTATTTCCAGTCTTTGAAAATCTCATTGAAAGCAGCGTCCATCGTTGCTTTCATGCTTTTTTCAATGAAACGGAAGATTTCTGCCTCCATCACGGATTGCTCCCGCTTCTTTTTCTTACCCTTTTTCTTGCGCCTGCCGTCTGCGTCAATTCTCACTTGCCCGTCACCTCGCTTGTAAAGATGATTTGGGGAATAATCTCTTCGGCCTGCCCGCTCTGTTCCCGATCCTAAATGCGCTCATACATTGTCTTGCGTTGCTCTGTCCAATTCTCTACTGCGGATTGTCCGTTCAACTGATACCAATAGCGGTTAGGGATCATGCCATGCTTTCTATAAAACTTCATTTTCTCTATATCCATAGGGGAAAACTCCTTCCAGCTTCAAAATATACCATAGACGAGGCAACGCCTCGTCTATGCAGGAGAAATGAAAAGCCCGCCTATCCCGCGCGCTTGCGCGCGGGCGGCGGGTTTCATTTCTCTTATTCTCTTCGTAGTTATTTGAAAAATAGGCGTGATGGATAAATAGGAAATGACATATTAAAAACAGATACTTTTTCCCCAATAATAATTATCTTTTCTTTTATTATTAGGCAAAAAGTATCCGTTTTTATTTTGCTTTCCACCACGCACTTAACTCGATCTTCTGACCGCGACGTATAAAAAAATCTTCACCGAGTTTATCAGAGATCATCTGCTTTACAATTGCCTCGAAGTCTTTTTCCAACACATTTTTTGCGGACACAACCACGCTGACCGATACGTCCAAATCATCCGCAATTTGCTGATTCGTAATCATCACCTCGGGATTATGAGCGATCAACCAGAGAAGCAATTTAATAACGGCCTCCCAACTTACGCTTTCAGAAGAATACTCATGCATCCGTACACGCTCAAGCCATTCCCTCGGCAAGGCAATTTCTTTTTCTTTTGGAATGATACGCAGGCTATATGTTCGTCCATTAACGAAACTTTCTATATAGTGCCTGTCTGTTAGACGTCGAATAGCCTCCCGCAACGCCTCTCTGTTTTTGTGCTGTGGGGATACGGAAAAGTATCTACACATATCAGTCAGATTGCCGTGATACTCTCCACCGAAGTCCGCAATCATGGCTAAAATGCGGAACTCTTTCTTATTGAGCGGTAGCCACTCTCGATAAAACGCTACATTCTCCATATCAATATCATATCTTATCTATAATTTTGTAGGGGTGCGTTATCCCGTCAACAGACGGGATAACGGCCCTCGCTTTCTTCTCGAATGATAATATCATAGACTCGGAATACCTCGTCAATAGGATCGTTGGTAAACCGCTTTGTCTCGTCGTTGATGCTATATCCGCGCATAACATAGTGGCGGATACATTTCTCAACGGCCTCACGATAACTGACACCATCAGCGCGCACAAAATCTTTTTCCATTTCAATAATCTCCTTTTTCATTATATTTAAGTAGGTTTATCATTTACTGATTGCTGGCAGGCTGTAAAGCATAATTGCTCGTCTGCTCAACGGGGAATTTTACCATTTTGTCCTCTACGTTTTTCTTGATCTTAACGATCTTCGCTTTACTCGCGGCCTTCTTGCCGTTCTTCATCGTAAAGTCAGGGAACTCATTCAGGAACCACTTCTTAGCCAGAGGGTACTTGCTCTTGCCCATGCTCTGCGCCTCGTTGAACTCCGCCATCAACTTATCACTGTTCTGCTGGCTCATAATGTATTCCGCCATCATTTCAAGCGTCAGACCGCTGTAGGTCTTTTTGTTTCCACTATTCTTAATGACCTTCTCGACCACGCGGAAAGTGGGCTGCGCTTCGATCATCTTAATCAGCGTCTTGTACTCGTCCGTAGTGGGATTGCTTGCCTTTTTCAGCGTGGCCTTGGTAGCAACGATAGTGTGGTTGGTGAAATCATAAGCGAACAAATTCTTCATAGTAAAACCTTTCTGATACTCTTGGCATCGTGCGTATTTTTTAGGTCGCCACCATTATTTTGAAGTGAGGTTTTGTTTTGTTTCATCTCTCACTTTCTGGGCTTAGTATAACAAAAGGGGTATCCAATAGTACTGGATACCCTAAGCATAAATTCAAACTCGTTTTTTTAATTCATCTGTAGGAAAGATGTTCGATCTTCTTTAACCTTGTTCATAGATGCTGAGAGATAAGAAAAGACGTTCTCCGATCTTCAAAGATGCTGAAAGTGGAATGTGTTCAGTATTGTTCAGTAAAATTGACTTCCATAGATAGGCGTGCTAATATATAAATAAAGAACGCAGGCGGTCTAACGACCGAAAACGCAGATTTCAAGGGGCAGGAAAAGCCATAGAAAGCCTTGCGTAGCAAGGATTTCTGCCCGTGCGGCGAGCACCGTTGGCAGAGCACCTGCCTTTTAAGCAGGGTGTCCGGGGTTCGAATCCCCGACGAGGCACCAAAAAAGAGATGGCTTTAAGCTGTCTCTTTTTTTTGGATTCCGTTAGAAATTAAAATACTCGGGACAAATAAACGCCTCAGGGCAGCTTCTCTTGCCGCTCTGCGGCAATTCACCTTCTGTCGCGGCAGAAAACGAATTTGAATTTATTTCGTGCCGTGCGCGGCACGAAACTCTACGAGGCTTTTCATTCTACGCCGCCCGCAAAGAACCTTTGCTTGTCTGCTCGTGGCTTTTTTGCTATGATGTGAGCAGCAAGGGAGGTCGATCTATGTCTGATTTCAGTTCCAACCTGCGGCGGCTGCGGAAAAGGGCAGGCCTTTCGCAGGATGCGCTCGCGGAAAAGCTCTCCGTCGCCCGCCAGACCGTTTCAAGCTGGGAGCGCGGCAATTTCTACCCGGACCTTGATATGCTGGTGCGCATCAGCGACGCGCTCGCGACCGATCCGAACGAGCTGCTTTACCCGAATCAAAAACGCAGGAGCGGCGGCGTGAGCCGCCTTGTGGACGACGACTTTTTCGGCAAGCTCACGGTCGTCATTTGGATCGTGGGGTTCCTGCTCGGCCTGCCCGCCGGCAGTCAAGGCTATGCGTCGGGGCCGAACACCATCTCGTGGCATTTCGTGTTTTCCGACGCGCTGCGATGCTGGGCTCCCGCATTTTTGACCGGCATGGCGTTTCTCGGCCTTCAGAAGATCATCGACCTTTTGAAAGAGCGCGGCGAGTGAGCGGGCATCTTTGCCCAGGATCTTGCCATTCTCCTCAAAAACGGCTATGATGGACTTACTTTACATGAACAGGAGAAGCGCATTGAACATCACGACCATTTTATTCGACCTGGACGGGACGCTGCTGCCGATGGATCAGGAGGCGTTCACGACCGGATACTTTAAGCTCCTCGCCAAAAAGCTCGCGCCCTACGGCTACGAGCCCAAATCCCTCGTCGACGCCATTTGGGCGGGCACGGCGGCCATGGTCAAAAACGACGGCAGCTGCACGAACGAGCAGGCCTTCTGGAAGAAGTTCGCGGCGATCTACGGCGAGGAAAAGTGCCAAAGCGACCAGGGTCTTTTCGAGGATTTCTACGCCAATGAGTTCAACGCCGCGCGCGACATCTGCGGCTTTAATCCCGCGTCGGTGGAGACGGTCCATAAGCTCAAAGAGTGCGGCTACCGCGTCGCGCTGGCGACGAATCCGATCTTTCCCCACATGGCGACGGAGAACCGCATCCGCTGGGCGGGCCTTGTGCCGGAGGATTTTGAAATTTACACGACCTACGAGGCCTCGACCTTCTGCAAGCCGAATCCTGCTTACTACCTCGAGGTCGCGCGCACGCTCGGCGTCAAGCCGGAGGAGTGCCTGATGGTCGGCAACGACGCGACCGAGGACATGGCTGCACGCGAGGTCGGGATGGATGTCTTTCTTTTGACCGACTGTCTCATCAACGCGAAAAACCGCGACCTGAACGCCTATCCCCGCGGCGATTTTGCCGCGCTGAACGCTTACATTGACGCACTGCAATAAAAAACTGCCGCCCGTTTGCCGTGTGCCGATAAGACAGTAATTTGAGAAAACTACAAAATCGGCAGCTGCTAGGTAGGATTGGACAGCAAAACAGGCGGCACTCAGCTTCGGTTGGGTGCTGCCTGTTTTTGTACATCTGAGGGTTGAAAATTGCTTGTTTTCCCCTCTGTGTGGCTTTGTTCAAAAGTGAGCATATCTGGCTTCATTTATTCACATAGATTAAGTTTGAAACATGAAAAAGGCCACATTTCAACATATTGATTATACGGATCAGAGAATCACTTTACGATGAAGTCATTATACATAGCAGCATAAATTTTTGCTTGAATAAGCATCACTATTTTACATGCAGGAAAAGTGACCCAAACGGAGCGAATAAACCGATTATACTAATTCTCTGAAATATGCCACATTATCTTGAAAAAGCAGAAGAAAATGAGTATAATATAATGTGTACACACTATTCAGGGATACCCAATTAGAGCTATGGAGGAAAAATGAAGCTATCATCCTTTTTTCACTTCGCTGCTTTTGGCGTAAAGACGATTCTGCTTAGAAAGAAATCACCAATCCTTGGAACTGTAATCCTAACAGACAAATGCAATTTGCATTGCAAGCACTGTTCCGTCAACAATATTACAGCAATCGTCCATCCATATGAACAGATCTGGCAAGAAATGCAGCGGCTATATGACATGGGAGTTCGCATTTTGTTCTTCTGCGGTGGCGAAACATTTCTTTGGAAAGATGGCGAACGCACTCTCAGAGATTTGGTTATAGAAGCAAAGAACATGGGTTTTCTCATCGTCAACGTAGTTACGAACGGAACGTTTCCCATTGATCTCCCAGAAGCAGATTTGATTCTTTTGAGCTTGGACGGAGATAAGCAGCGCCATAATGAAGTTCGTGGTGACACCTACGACACTATCATGAAGAACATCAGCAATGCTACCGCAGACAATATCTGTTTCTATATGGCAATCAATCAAATCAACAAAGATCATGTACGAGATGTCTGTCTAACGGCTCGTGACACTAAAAATGTCCGTGCAGTATCATTCAATTTCCATACACCATATCCTGACACAAAAAAATTAGCTCTGACTAAAGAGGAAAAAGCCAAGTGCTGTGATACGATAACTCAAATGATGAAAGAAGGCGCACCTGTATTCAACCTAAAAAGTGCGTTTCCATATCTTATTGAAAATCGTTTTCCTACGCCTTGCCATCAGTGCGTAGTGATGGAAAACGGAAAGTTGTCTACTTGCGGGCGCTGTATAGATGTTCCTGGCCTTTGCGACCAATGCGGATACTTTTTTGTTGCTGAATATACGCTTCTGTTCAGAGGCAATCCCAAAATAATCATTGAGATGCTTCATACATACTTGAAGTATATTTAGGAGTAATATGAGCTTCATTACAGGTTTAACGAGAATGTGGCTTACACGGACAGCGAAGCCATTTACGTTCAAAAATGGATATGACCAGATATTGCCGTATGCAGAATGTGAAAACCTTGGGCTGTATGTTCATATCCCTTTTTGCAAAAGTATCTGCAACTTTTGCCCTTATTGCAAAGTGCGGTATTCTGCTGAATTGTGTGATAGGTACATAGATTCTTTGATTCAAGAAATACACATTGTGGGCAGCCAACATGCGGAGCATAGAAAAGCAACCAGCCTATACTTCGGTGGTGGGACACCTGCACTCGCAGCCAACCGTATAAAAGAAATCGTTAATGCATTGAGTGAGCACTTTATTATCACAGAGGGGATTGGACTGGAACTTCATCCCTATAATGTGAATGTGGAAACGCTGCAAATGTTGAAAGATGCAGGTGTAACAAAAATCAGCATCGGCATTCAATCATTCTGCGATAAGTATCAGAAGATTCTTGGCAGAAAGAAAATTGATACCGCAGAAATGATGTCTGCGTTGTCTGCCGTTTCTTTTGAAACTGTTTCCATGGACTTTATCTTTGCGCTGCCTGGACAAACCTACGATGATTTGAAGTCGGATATTGATACCGCTTTTTTATTGGGGGCAAATCACGTTGCCATATACCCATTCATTGATTTCACTTTTACAGAAAGTCCCGTTACTGCAATGCCTAAAAAAGATAAACGAGAGTTGCTGGATGCCATTACTCAATACTGTTTAGGAAAAGGATACTCTCGAAATTCTATCTGGACTTTCTCAAGTGGAACGGATGCAAACTACTCATCCATGACCAGAGATAATTTCCTCGGATTCGGTTGCTCTGCTACGAGTCTATTCAAAGAGCAATTCAAAATCAATACTTTTGATGTAGATTCCTACTGTGAAAGAATTCGTTCCGGGAACCTCGCCACATCATTGACAATTCGCTTTACCAAGCGGCAACGGATGGTTTATTGGCTATTTTGGACAGCATACAGCACGAGAGTAACTGCCGAAGATTTTGAAAAATTCTTTGGTGTGTCATTGAAAAAAATGTATGGATTCGAGCTTTGGGTTGCCAAACAATTAGGGCTTGTCAAGGAACACAACGGCACTTATGAAATGACGCTAAAAGGTGCCTTCTACTATCATTACTATGAGAATTTTTACACGCTATCTTATATCGACAAGATGTGGGGTATCATGCGAAAAGAAGCATTTCCCGAACAGATTGAACTGTAAAAGAACGGAGATCGCTCAATGCCAGACAACAGGAATCGTAAGCGACCGATACAGGTCAAATTCTTCGTAGATGAAAAAGAACTCAGCTTGATAAAGGCGAGGATGGCGCAGCTTGGTATAGAGAATATGAGCGCTTACCTTCGGAAAATGGCGATCGACGGATATGCAGCAAAACCGGATTTGCCTGAACGCCGTGAACCCAAAAATCCATGACTCACTTTCCGAAGATAGATTGATATTCAGCTCCGCAGGAGCGTAGCCAATTTCTTAGAAATCGTTAAAGGGTTTGGGATGTTTCCCAACAAGATTTTGCAAAAGGTCAGCAAGGCTGAAATTTTGCAAAACGCACGAGTGGGTACCGCCGTGCATTGCTTGCCAGAATGGCAAGCTCCGGTGTGGGTACTCACCGGATTTGCTTGCTATTCTGCAAGGAAATCCCGGTCGTACCACGCCGGATTTCGCAAGTGTACATACACTTGCTGTGCTTGCTATTCTCCGTTTCCCATGTTAGTAAGCGCCATTTCCCAAATGGAAATCGGCGGCAACCGCCGCCTTGTCTGCCAAAAAGCGAAACGGACGGGCGCTGTCAATGGCGGCGCAGCCGTTCATCTTAACCATTGACGGCGTTCGTCCGTTTTGCTACTCCGACTATAATTTTGAATGAAATGAATCGAAGCGAAGGAGGCTTGACGAAGTGAATCCAAAAGAAAATGACAATGAGATCATTGAGCTGACCGACGAGGAACTGGACGAGATTTTTGCCGATGATGATTTTGATAACGGCGAGGAGGACGGTGAAATCCGCTCGTTTCATTTCTCCAATCCTGACCCGTATGCCAAGGTCAAGCCGCGCCCCGACGATGCCCCCAAGAGGGAGTTTTCTTTCGATGCAAAGGGCAACATCGTGGTGAAAAATCCGTCCGCCTTTTGGCTGCCAGACATCAAAATTGTGGAGGAACATGGCGGCACGGAATACACGGTAACCGGCAGCTATGAGGGTACGGAAACCCTCGACAAGAAGCTCAGACGCATTATGGAGCAGAACGCTGCCGATGA
>ERZ840517.889-NODE-889-length-36266-cov-11.868935_pt1 | contig 36266 bp, 62 predicted proteins | sample MGYA00519876_ERZ840517 | MGnify/ENA primary metagenome ERZ840517 (study PRJEB31850, sample SAMEA3708882) | human gut metagenome | biome: human gut; feature: human-associated habitat; material: faeces | place: China | collected 2014 ... | reverse complement strand
TCCGGCGGTAGCTGCGCCAAAGTCTCCGGCGGTAGCTGCGCCACTGCCTCCGGCGGTAGCTGCGCCACTGTCTCCGGCGGTAGCTGCGCCAAAGTCTCCGGCGGTAGCTGCGCCACTGCCTCCGGCGGTAGCTGCGCCACGGAATCCGGCGGTAGCTGCGCCACGGAATCCGGCGGTAGCTGCGCCACGGAATCCGGCGGTAGCTGCGCCAAAGTTTCCGGCGGTAGCTGCGCCAAAGTCTCCGGCAGTAGCGCGTTTCGGGTCGGTGTGCTCCGTCGTTGTGTGCGCTTTTACGTACTCGATGTGCGCTTTGACAAGACCGAGGATGCCGATCTCTGCATCCACACGCATCTTGCGGGACGCGACTTTGCTGTCGCCGCCCAGCTCTCGTGCGAGGTCGCCGCTCTGCGTGACGCGGAAGTACCGGCTGCCGGTGCCCGGCGCGTAGTAGCCGAGCACATCCAGCGGACGCTCGCAGGCGTGCAGTCCGTTGCTGCAGCACTTGATCTCTCCGTCGACGGAGAATTCCTTGCCGACTTCGTACTGCATCCCGCGGCACTGCATTTTGCTGTCCATGCCCTTGTAGGAAATGATTTCGTTTTTCATGTTGTTTCTCCTTTCCGGGCGGTTTAGCCGCCAATCGTTTCAAGCAGCTCTTTTGCAAGGCGCTTCATTTCAGCTTTTGCGGTTTTCTGTTCATAAATGGTCTTAAAGCACATATTGTCCTGAATGTGTGCAATCTCTTTCAGAATATCCATAGCTTCTTCATTTGCCGTGATTGCAAAAATCTGTTTCTGCGTCATTTGAATTTCCTTTCTGCCTGTTGGCTCTGTGTTTTCCCTTTGATGATTATAATATACACTATTCTATCGCGTTTGTCAATACTTTTTTGAGAAAAAGCAGATTTTTTTGTAACCAACTTTTTCAGCCGAGCAATCATAGTTACAAAAAAACGTAGTGTTTTCAATGCTTTGACGGCTTTTTGGGGTGTAACCAAAACCAAGAAACCACGTTTGTATATTATATATTTCTAAAATAAAAAATATATCTTTTTTATTTTTATAAAAAGTTAGTTACATAGTTACAAACTACATAAAAAAGAGTAATAAATATAGTAATACCAATGGTTTGCGGGGTGTAACCAACTATGTAACCAAGCGTAACTAAGTACGCCAAAACAGCTACTTGGTTAAAGCGGAAGCTCTTCTTCCGCCTGGCCGGAGACACGTTTCCAATACTTCTGCACACCGTATTCTCCCATTCTTTTCGCGTTCGGCTGCTTTTCCCAGTCAGGGAAAGACTGCATAATTAGGCTAATGTCTTGCGATTCTTTGCGCGTCGGTTTGAGCGGATCGCTGTGAAGGGCATCGCGCCAAAGCTGGATGATGCATACCTCGTCCTTGCAATCGAGGTACTCTTTTATAAGCCCGATTCGATAATCGTCCTCGACGGCACGGTCTTGCGCGGCGCGAATTTGCGGAATGAGCGAACGATCAGCATACGGCGCAAGATTACCGGAAAAGTATAAATTTAACGCCTCTGCCCAGCACTGTCGAATGTATGCTTTGATTTCGTCCTTGTGCTCGAAAAGTTCATACCCGCTTTGATTGACCTTCACCGGGTAAAAGCGGCGGTTTCCGGTTTTGTCAGTCAAAAATTGCTCTTTGTTGGTCGTCCCGATGAAGATGCATTGACGCGGATGATCGGTAACGCGCTTGTCGAACGGCATCCGATATCGGTCGTTTTGCCGCGTCAGATAGCTTTTTACTGCCTCCTGCTCCTTTACGCGGGTCATGGCCAGAAGTTCGGATACTTCGCAAATCCACGCCCCCTCGACCGCTTCAATGCCGCGCTGGCCGTCAAACTCGTTTACTTCCGAAAAGTATTCATCTTCCAGCGCTAACCATCGGACGAGTGTGCTTTTGCCCTCACCCTGCTTTGTGCCGATCAGAACCGGCATATCATCGAATTTGCATCCGGGATTGTAAAGCCGATTGATACCACCGGCGAAAATCAGGCGGCTGACCTCGCGCGTGTATGGCGTATCCTCGCATTTTGTCCACGTGTGCAAAAAATCATAAATTCGGCTCTGCCCATCCCAGCGGATATACCCAACAATATCGCGCACAGGATGATACCGGTTCTCGGCCATGACGATGCGCAAAGCATCGTCCGATTTTTGAACGGAATGAAATCTATACTTTTTCTCGATGTATCTCCGCATTTCGGCGTCATCGGCATCCGTCCAGCGCTCCATCTTACCATCAACCAGTTTTTCCGGCGAGTATGTAAGCTCGTTAAATTTCAGGCCCGCAAATTTCGGATCATTTTCGAGGACCTGCAAAAAGTTGTCCACGCTTGAAAGCGGCCTACCATTAGCATCAAAATCCAAGCTAATTGCAGACCGTTTTTTTGCGTTCTCTCGTGTGTAGTCAGCCGAAATCTTGTCAAGCGCTTTCGTGTATGCTTTAAAAAGCTGCTCAAACTGCTTTTGAATGCCGAGCTGACTTGCCTTGATAATCAGCGCCGTAGAAAGCCTTATGCGCTCTTCTTCTGGTTCTTCGGCCAGATCATCAAGCATATCAACTCGCAGCAGGTCAAATGGGTTCGTGATTTTTTCGATTTGATCCAGACTAAGCATTTTTTCTTATCTCCCTTTCTGCCAAATATAACTCGTATTCTGCCAGGTCTTTCTTTTTCAGCGCATTTGCATACTCATCTGTAATTGCATCCCCCTCTCTTTTTGGTTTCTCGGACGTAATTACATCATCTATTTGCTTCCATGCATCGAATTTCGCCCAAAATTCGCGCTCTAAGCGATTTTTATTTTCTTCTCGCGTCTTTATACTATTTTCACGTTCAGCCCTTATACGGTCAAATTTATGCTTCTGACGCATCGTCATTTTTTCGCCGATAGGATAACCAAGCGAAAAATCCGCGTTAAGTTTTTCAATCGCGCCCTTAAACCCAAGCCCAAAATAGTCACGAACAAATGATATAACGTCCCCTGACGCGCCGCAGGTGAAGCAGTGATAACCGCCAGAGCCGGGATATATGTGCATCGACGGATGCTTTGTGTCCGCGTGAAACGGGCAGTACATCTTCCTTGATCGGTTAATGGTGAAACCATAATACCGCAGCACGTCCTCGGTCGCAAGGCTGGATTTTATTTCTTCCGCGATGGTATACAGATAACTATACATTTTTGATTTTCCCCCAGAAATGGTAAAAAATATGGGAATACCCGCAGGCCGAAAGGTTAAAGCCTACGGGTACTCCCAAAGAGAAACCAACAAAAAGGAGATAAAAAAAGAAGGGAACCACTTGTCCGCGTCGAACTCATGGACAACATTATAATACTACATCAGCCGTATCGCGTCAAGTAGTTTTTTATTTTTTTACATCCCCCGTTGAATTCATGGCACGCACCACCCTGATAGGCGCAAGATGGCACAAGCAGCCCTGTAAACTCTGGGCACACTTTCAGCACCTCGCGGCACATTTTTTTCACAACCTCGCGCGTTTCTGGACTAGCCATGTTGCATAGCCTCTTGTTGGCGATGATTTGCAGCTCTTCTGCGTTGAGGTACCAGATCATATCAACTGGCGCGTCCTGCGGGGCTTTCGTGCGGTCATAATCGCTCTGCCGATCGTTGCGCTGGCTGCGTACAAACGGCTGCGCATGGACGTGCCTGCATAGATGGACGCTAACCCAGTATGGCAAATCGGTGATACGGAAAGCGAACTGCAACGTCCTGATCGGGCTGTGCCGCGCCTCCAAAATCTCGCTTTTCCACGCCTGCGATGGTGACTGGACGGGATGCTTGCCCACGGTAACAAGCGTACATTCCTTGCAAAACATCCAGTCAGCGTCTGACGGATATTTAATCAGCTCAACGTTCATCTGCAAAACCTATCTTCAAACGACGGCTTTGCAGTATATCCCGTCAGATCATCAAGGCCGACGTGCAGCGCGTCTGCGATTGCGATCAACATGTTTAGCCGTGGCGATACGAGCCCGGCCTGATACTTCGATAAAGTTGCGCGGCTAATGCCGGTCACGTGCTGTAGACGGTTAAGTGAATATCCTCTTCGCTCCCGAATCTCCCGGAAATTTTCAGTGAACGTTCCCATTTTTCCCCTCCAACTTGGAAATAATCTCACGCATTCTGGGCGCAGAAACGCCCTTCTCGACGATTTTTCCGTTATTATAGATAGTATACCCGCCATTCTCAAAAATGGCAGATACGCAAGTTTTTACGGTTGTGGTGGCCGATGAGGTCTGCGCCTTTTTGCTTTGCATCCGCGCGGGGATATCCATCATTTCCGGCATCTTTTCCTCAGTCCACGCGAGGCCGCACAGATTCCAAATGGCGGCGATCAGATGATCTTCATCGGTTTGGCCGTCCATGTATTTGACAAAATGCCGCATTGCGCTGTCTGCGAAGCTATGCGTCGGGATTCCCTTTTCCCATCCTCTTTCTTCATATTTTTTTGCTCCTGCTTCATAATGTTTTGCGAGGCGCATAAGGACGCACATGGGGAGCAGATCAAATCGGCCTTTCCCCTCGTGCATATCCCTAACCGCACCGGTGTCAAACATCGTCCTTTCTCCGCTGTCCTTAATCATTTTTTACCTCCACTTCGCCGAAAGCCTGTTCGAATGTCAAGCCGGTAACGGCAAGAATTTTTTTGATTTCGTCGATTTTAAGCGCACTTTTTCCTGCAAATTTTCCTCGCCATCTTTCGGTCGAGCCGGGGTTGTAAACATATCCCATCATTTGCAGAAGCACGGTTGTGTTTACTCCGTTCCTATTCATCCAATCGCGCAGCCCGACATAAATGCACGTTTTTTCGCCGCAAAAACGGTAATGTTTCGCATTTACACCGGCGCAATATTGCGATACGCGCTGCTTTGTAACGCCGAGCTCGTCTGCAATTTGCTGAAATGACATACCGTTTTCACGCATTTTAATCGCAATTTCTCTATTTCTCGTGTATCTGTAGTTCCCTTTTCGCTTTTCTTTTTTTACCTCCTCGCATCCCGTAGGTGTGCAAGGTTCAAAATTCACTTTGCAATCGCTCCTTTGCTTCTCGATATAAAATATCGTGTATTAGTTTTGGCGTTGTATCTGGATGGCAAAAAACAATGTGTGCATCATATCTTGCCATCCACGCGATCAAAGACGCGACCAGGGCTTGCGGCAGCATCTTCGACCGATATCGTCCGGCGTATGCTTTTTCCCAGCTCGCGCCCTCAATCAGCAGATACACCCGCTCCCCTGATTGCTTTAGCCGCTCGAATTCGTTCACGAACCTTTTCCGGTTTTGGCCGAAGTTTGAGCATATCTCGCTCAACGACATTTTGCGCTCCACGCAGCACGGTACGCGCCATTTTTGCTCGCCCGGAAGCACAAACACGGCAGAATAGTCGCCGCTATCCAGCTTCACACACTCCCACGGAACGCCGAAGGAATTCCATCTTTTGGCGGCCTCCGGCGTTTCGTGCTCTCTGCTATCGACGATGATAGTCATGGTAGATAGCGCTTTTTGTATTTCAGGTGGGTTCATTCAGCCTTGGTTAAAACGGGAGGTCTGCGTCGTCCTCCGCCGGGAGCTCCGTGAACGTCGTGGATTCCTGTGCACTCTTTTTCAGCGGACGATCTTTCATCGGCTTGTACTTGCCATCGCGGACGGACTGCGCATCAAGAAACATACCGCATTCGGTTGTCCAGCCGGTGCTACCGTTGAATTCCCACTCGCGGTTGCGGAACAGCACGCCCACGGTCTTGCCTTTAAGACCGGTTTCGTCCCAATCCCAATGATAGCCCGGATTGCTCTGCTCGATTGCCCACATTGCATTGCCAAACTGCCGCTTCTGGCTGTCAACCCGCTGGTTTCTTTCATCCGGTACGGTCAGGCGGTAATTGCCTTTCCACTTTTTGTCCTCGTTCTGGTTGTTCTTCCATTCCTCCGCGAAGTGGTTTTTGTGATCGCCCTCGGCGATGTCGAACGAAATCACAAGCTGTTCGCCCCACGTGTAATACTTCACCTCTGCCCCCATGATTTTAGCGACATAGCCGCCAGCCGGAAGCGGCTCGCTCATGCGCATGGCCTCTGCTTTGTAACCGTCAAATGCTTTCATTTTCGTTTGCCTCCATGTTATTTGTTATTTTAAGCGGACACTTGCCGCCTACATACTTGTTAGGATATGCCGTAGGCTCTTTGTTTAGTTGGCACATCCGCTCGTTGCTGGACAAGTACGGGCACTGGTGGCAGCTAATGTCTGCCGTGCCGCGCTTGTCAACGGGAAAAAACACATCCACTGTGGCAGTTGCGTGGACATAAGACGTGATGCCGGATTCAAAATCAGGCATCCTCGCCGCCTCCCATCTGCCAATAATTTCTTATTTGTTCGTCCACATACCGAAGGTCATTATCAATAAGAGGCTTGTCGAAAAGCCCCATCGGGGTCTTAACTGTGTCCTGCCCGTTGTTTTGGGTGCTGAAAAGGTATCGCCCATCCTGCACCACGGTTTTTAGGACGATTGTGAACTTGCCTTCCAGCGTGACGTAATTGTCAAGCATCTTCCCGATGGTTTTAAAATGCTCTGACCCATCGTCCTTCTGATCGCTGTGGCCGATGAAATAAACGATCTTATCATCCGGGAGCTGGCCGCACGCATCAATCAGGTTGTTGAAGTCGCACGCAAAATCGGTGTACTTCTGGTAGCCTGTAACCTTGGCATTGCGCATAAAAGCGTTAACCATCAGATAAGTCGCATCATCAATCACGATTGACTTTTGCGGCGCGGCCTTAATTGCCCGCGTGATAGCGGCGTAATTATCGCTTTTGAATGTTTTCAAGTCGTTTCGGAACGGAAGTGGCTTGCCGGATACATTGACGATCGCCACGTCGTCTCGCCCGAAGTTCCGCAGGCTTGTGGACTTTCCCGTGCCGCTCTGGCCGTACACCATGCAAAGCACTGCCATATAATCACCCTTTCTTTTTCTCGGCGCACCATTCGCCGAATCTCTCTTTTTCACAGATGTCGTTAATGTTGAAGATAAAATCTTCCAGAAGTTTCATCTGGTAATACGCGCCGCCATCGCCTTGTTCATACCGAAGAACGAAGTCATAGTATTCTTTCAGCATCACCAGCTCCAGCGGCGTTCCGATTCTCTCCGGAACGGACGATTTCCAGCACTGGTCGAACATATACCGCGCAAACAGCTTCTCGTCAAGCATATACGCAAGTGCTGTCTGCGGCGTAAGCATATCCGCCAGACAGTCGAAGCAGTAACCGCCGAACAATTCATCATCTAGAAACTCTCTGCCGCATCTAGCGCAATGCATCGTCTCTCCGTATGCTTCTTTGCACACAGGGCATCCGTCGTGCCATCCGTCGTCCTCTTTCCATCTTGCCTGCTCGCCATCATCGAAAACGTGGCCGCAGTTAAGACATTTGTACATTCTTTTTACCTCCTTTTTTTGAAAACGAAATGAACTCTTCTGCAGTCATTTCCGTTTCAAGCAACCCAAGATACAGGTCGATGCCTCCGGCCCTGATTTCTTTGATGCACCTTTCTTCGTCCCTTCCGCCGCTTTGGATGTCAAAAGCTGCTGCACGAAGCACATATAGTGCAAGATCCTTTACGCCGGATGCGTTGTCTTTCGCTTTTCTTGGCAAGATATCATCTCCTTTTCGTGATTATAGTATAAACCATTTTTGTTAAATTGTCAATACATTTCTCAAAAAAATATACAAAATTCAGACGAAATTCGGACCTTTACTTGCTTTCATTTCCCGCCCATCTAAGATACCATGGGAGTAAGAAACGAGGTGCTATCATGGCATATTACAATCCGTATATAAATCCGATGCAATATAACAATCCGTATATGGATAGGCTCAACGCGATGTCAGCGCAGGGGCAGGTGAGCACCCAGCCGAGCCAGATCATCCGCGTGAATGGCCTTCCAGGCGCGCAAGCCTATCAGATGGGCGCGAATGCTTCTGTCGCACTGTTTGACGCGAACGAGGATTATTTTTACATCAAGAGCACTGACGGTGCGGGCTTTGCGTCCATCAGGCGGTTCAAGTTTTCCCCGTGCGATGATATGCAGTCAGTCGCTCCTGCCGAGGACTATGTAACGCGCAAAGAATTTGACGAATTGAAAGGAATGGTGCTAAATGGCAAGCAGCATCTTCGGGGCGAACCCGATGCAGCAGACGCAACCGGCAAGTAACCCAATGCAGATGATCGCGCAATTCCGGCAGTTTGCAAAGTCCATGACGCCGCAAAAAGCCCAACAGCAGATCGAGAAAATGCTCACATCCGGTCAAATGTCGCAAGCGCAGTTTGAAAGCCTGAAACAGCAAGCGCAATCATTTATGCAACTTCTCAAATAAAAAAGGGCGGCTGTCTCGCCGCCCTCTGTAAAGTCTGTTTTAGAATCTGTTTCCCTCTCTCACAATGATTTCTTCCTCGCAAAAATCATCATCCTCGCGGCAGACACAAATGCGGATTTCCTCTTCCGGAAATTCCTTGCCAAGCTCTCGTGCCATCTTCATGGCTTCGCGCTTAACGGTGCTGCCGTTGTCGCTTGCGAAATCGTTGCCGTGCTGGACTGCATAAAACTTTTTACTCATTTTTAATTTCTCCCTTTTTAATGTTTTTTTGTTGTTTCCCTTGCTGTGATTATATAATAGCACATATATGCGCAAATGTAAACACTTTCTTATAAAAAAATAAAGTTTTTTGAAAAATAATCAGGGGTGCACACCGATTATTAAATAAATCGAAAGGAATGATTATTCTGGATAATTACAGTCTTTCTGACCTTCGTGCTGCCGTTGATGGTGGCGGCGAAGGGTGGAACAACGGAGGCGCTTGGTGGATCATCATCCTGTTCCTGTTCGTCTTTATGGGCGGCGGCGGCTTCTGGGGCAACCGTCAGGGCGAATTTGGTCAGTACGCAACCGCTGCTTCCCAGCAGGAAATCTTGTTTGGTCAGCAGTTCGGCCAGCTCAATGATCGTCTGAACAATATCGGTAACGGTATCTGCGACAGTACGTTCGCGCTTAATAACTCAATCACCTCGGAGGGGCGCAATCTGTCCGCACAGCTCGCGCAGTGCTGCTGCGACAACCGGCTCGCCACGGCGAACCTGTCTGCTCAGATGAACCAGAACGCTTGCGACATCACTACGGCGATTCATGCCGAGGGCGAAGCTACTCGCGCGCTGATTCAGACGAACGAGATTCAGGCTCTTCGTGACAAGGTTTCCAGCCTTGAGATGGACTCCCGCTTCTGCGGCGTTGTCCGTTATCCGATGAGCTACTCTTACAGCGCTGGTAATTCCCCGTTCTGCGGTTGCGGCTGCGGCTGTGGGAATAACATCTAAACCACATGGTAACGCCCTTTTAGGCGAGGTTATTGGGGCGGCAATAGCTGCCCCATTTTTCATATTATGAAAGGATTGATTATATGAGTAAATCTGCTATCTACACGACTAACACCAGCGCACCGGCAGTTGCTGTCGGTGGAATCATCCCGGTTGGTAGCACCGCCCGGCGTTATGGATGCAACATCAAGCAGGACGGTAACGCCATCACGCTTTGCGGCAATGGATACTATCTCGTAAACGTCTCCGCGACGGTCACACCGGCAGCGGCCGGAACTGTGTCTGTCACCGCGCAGAAAGACGGCGTTGCAATCATCGGCGCAACCGGCTCGGAAACTGTTGCCGCTTCCGCGACAGCCGTCAACATTGGCCTGACTGCCATCGTTCGCAACGCTTGCGGATGCGAAAGCAGCATCCTGTCGTTCGTCCTCGTCGGCGCAGCTTCGGTTGTAGACAACCTTGCCGTCACGGTCGTCAAACTGTGAGGCGTGTCATGAAACTCATCGAAAAACTGTCAACAATGATCGACGAGGAAATTGACGATGCGGGGAAGTACGCAAAGTGCGCTGTCAAGTACAAGGATGAACGCCCTGAACTTGCCAAGACATTTTACGACCTTTCTACCGACGAGTTGCGCCATATGGCGCTGCTTCACGCGGAAATTGCAGATGTAATCAAGGAGTACCGTGCAAAGCACGGAGAGCCGCCAGCGGAGATGCAGGCCGTATATGACTATTTGCACGACAAGCAGGTAGATAAGGCGCAGGAAGTCAAAAATATGCAGGCTATGTATCGCGAAATGTAAAGATGGTATATACATATGATCGACTATTCCGAAATCGAAAAGACGCTGCTCGAATCTGAAGCTAATTACGATACATCTTTTGCGGCATTAACCAAAATTGCGCCGTTGTACTGTGCGATGCTTTATAAGATGTTTTCTTCAAAAACGGCAGTTTCCCAGCCAGAACCGCTTGACGTGTCAGGTGATAGCGATTTCTTGTCTGCGGTTTCCGGGAAGAACAGCGTTGAGATTTTTGCCGTTATGGATGAATTGATGGATACCATTAAAATCATCAACGGGAAGCTATACACAGCCGTCATGAAAAAGCTGGACGCAATCGAATAAAAAATAGCCGCCTGTAATGGGCGGCTATATTATTTAATGTGTCTGTATAGCGTTGTGTGCTCAAATCGAATTCCGATGCAAGTTGTTCAAACGTGCGGCCGTCGAGCAACCTGCGCTTCAAAATTTCTCGGTCTCGCTCGTTGAAAATATAGCTATCAATCAAATGCTCCCATCGCTGTCGGCTAAAATCAAATTCGTCAGTCGGTTTCGGCAAGGTAAATTACCTCCATGTTGACCATCTTTGCAAACTCGATTTCACGTCGCACGCCCTCGCTAACCTTGGATGCGACGATTATGGCATCACACACCGATAGCAAATCAAGGCACAACTCCATTTCCTGTTCATATCCAATTTCTCCATATTCCATGTGTGAAAATGCAAGTAATGGGCAAATATAGCAGTTATTTTGATCTGCCATCTGCAAGTCATGTGTGATTTTTGCAGCATTGCGAACATTTTCCTGGTTTCCCTGATAGCAGTGCGAAACGTAGTACACCATATAATCACCTCACATCGTGATAACGATATCTTTGCGCTTTCCGCAAAGTGTCATTGTCTGCAAGGCATAGGATGATGGGATAAGCATTTTTCGGGAATTTATGCTGAATGATTTCAAAATCGGAAAGCATTATTTGCCCCCTTTCTTTCTCTTTGGGGGTTTTACGCGGCCAGTTCCGTGACAGATATTACACTTGATATAGCCGGAGTTGCCGCCTGTTTTTCGCTTGTGCGTTTTAGTTATTGTCTGTTTAGCCATTGATTATATCGCCGTCGTTCCCGACGTAGTTATTATAACCGTCGTCGTTTTCTTGCGTGATGGTAACTGAATCTTCAAATTGCGATTCATAAGCAATCCAAAAAATATTTGTGCCCACAAGCAGAATGATTGTCATAATTAGCGCAATCCAAAGTCGCTTGATAACGCGCTCCAGCCGAGACATCACCCCTTCGTGCACGACATACGGCACATTAGGCGGGCTCTTTTTTGCTTTGCAGGTGTTGCAATCCGGCATTTTATCAGCCTCCCAAAAACACTTTAATTAGCAGCGCAACAATTCCGGCACAGATTCCAGTTGTAAGCCAATTATTGACCTTCATCCGCTCTTCCAGCACGGCAAACCTGGTCGAATCTTTTGCCAGCTTGCCGCCGATGCCGTTTGTCACGTCGTTGCATTCCTCACGGGTAACAAAAATTTTTTCTAAACGCTCAATATCGCTCTGGTCAATCATGGTAAAAATTCCTCTCTATTCAAAATATATCAAAAAAGGGCGTGAAAATCAATGGAAATCTTCACGCCCTATATTATTTATTAGTATTTTTTAGGCTTGTCATAGCTCATAGCCCGCACGCTGTCGCCAACTCCGGCCGTCGTCGGGTCAACCACGATGCCGAGCAGACACAAAATGTTGATAACCATGCTGATGATCGTCGTCACCTGATCCTGTGACACACGCGGCACGACACCGCACACACCGAGCACCTGATACACCAGCGCCACCAGCGCCATGACGAGCGCGGTCAACGTCGCTTTGTTCTGTAATCTAAGTTTCCAGTTGATGTTCATATGTAGTCCCTCCATCACTTGTTTTCGTCGATCATCCGCTGGCACACGATCATCGTGCGCAGCATATCCATCGATACGCCCATCTTGCCGTGCGCATTGCCTTTCAGAGCGCCGCGCTCCACCAGCTTCTGCGTCTCCTCGCGTGCCCATCCTGGCACGTCGTCAATCGTTGCATATCTAGGGCTGCGCGAGTCCGCGTACCGCTTGCCGATCACCATGCCGCGCACCATGTCCCGCGAAAGGTCAATGCATCCGTGCTCGTCACCCTTTAGAGCGCCCGCATCCATCATCTCGCGCACCGTGTCCTGCGCCCAATCTGGAACATCCTCAATTTTGCTGTATCGTACCATGTCATCATCCTCCTCGTCTGTAGTAGTGCTTTTCGGCGTCAGCATCTCCTTAAATGCCGTCCACTGCGCCGGATCATCCACCCACGGCATGGGGCAGCGCTTGCCCGTCACGTCGTAGTGCCGCAGCACGTGGTCGGTGTCGATGCCATAGCGCTGCATGATCTCCCGTGCCAGCGCCGCGGCGTTTGCCACGGTCTCCGGCTTGATGTAGTAGCTGCCATCGGCGCGCTTGCGGCTGCACATCTCAATGCCGATGCTATTGGCGTTGCGACACTCTGGATGCCAGTACGCCCGAGCGCCGCAGTGCCACGCCGTGTCGCCCTCTCGCACGGACTGCATCGCGCCATACTCGTCCACAAAATAGTGCGCGCTCGCCTGCAGGCCGCTCGCGCGGTGATAGTAATCGCAGTTGTTACGCGCGGTGTCGCCGTTGTTTGCCGTGTAGTGCATCACAATGTACTGCACCGGCCGTGTGCGCCCAGAACGGTAATTGTCCGAGTTGCAAGCAATGAATTCCATCAGCTCTTCGCCTCCATTTATTTGTGCTTGCCCATGACATAGTAGCTGATCTGCGGGTTATTAACCGTCGCGTCGGAAGCTCTTACGCACTGATACGCCGGGGCATACGTCAGTCGCGTGCCTGTGTCATTTTCGGTGTTTGTGGCAAGCCAGATGTTGCCACTTCCAACCGTTGGCGTCGCCGATACGATCGGGTTTTCAACAAAAGCAAACGGATATTGGCGTGCTGCTTTATTTTCTGCGATACCCATCCACGATGCTGTATACAGCGAACCCCATGTCTGCTCTGTCATTTCCAGTTTGTCCGTATCGAACGTAGCCCACATCTCTGCGATGCCGGATGCCCACTTACGCCAAACCCATTTTCCGGTTGTGCCCTGCTCGATAACATAATCAACGCCAACACCGCCGTAATCGCCGCCGAAAGAGCCGCTAGACCCGCCGCCAGATGATATAATGCTTGTGATGCTGCCTTTTTTTGCGCCGAGAGTGATTCTTGAATTTGAAATCTGCACCAAGTCGGTCGAGATGCTATTTACAATCATCTCCGCGTCAATCCCATGCGGGGGAGAAAGCACGCGGACAGAATCGCCAACCTCGAACGACGAGATTGTTTTGTCGAGGTTGTGCAGGTCAATCGCGGTCAAGGTGATGGTGTTGTTCATCGCGGCGTATCGGGTTAGATACGCCTGCCCATACGATTTTACAACAGATGGGTCGTCGCTGTCAACCTGCATCGTCTTGTCTACGCGCCCATAACGCAACTCGACTGCTTCGTTTTGCAGATACGCCTTGCCGTCGTTCACGCTTGAGATTGTCAGTCCATCTTTGCCAAGTGGCCAAACCCGAGTAACGAGTGTGCCAACTTCGAGCTGCCCCTCGATGTTAACTAAGTTAGAGCCAAACGCGATTTGCTGACTGTTTTCTTTTCCGATTGTCCTTGTGTAGTTAATATACACATCGCCGCCGATGTAGGATGCCCAGATATAGCCTCCCTTTTCCGATCTCAGCTCTTTCAGCAACTCAAAGATGTTTTTACACTCTTTGCTGTGCGAAACTGAGAATGTCTGGCTTTCAAACCCAACGACTTGTCCAACCTTAATCTCCTTGTCAGCGGTAACACCATCGTTGTAATTTTTAACAATGGCCGTAACATAGCTTTCAATCCCGCGTGCGGAAACGGTGAACGGCTCTTTGATGACATCGGACATCAACGCGATCATGCCATCGCAGCTTACGACGGTATCACCGCGAAAATTTTTGCTCACGCTTGACGCAGTACCACGGAAGATTTCCACGCCATCGGATTCCAGCTTAATTACAGACGTATGTGGTTCTACCTGCGATGCCATGTCGTTTGACGGCGGCAGAGTGAATTCAAGCGAGCTGACCGCGTTAATTTCTTCCGTCAGCGAGCCGGAGATAATTTCTCGACCGCTTATCTGCGTGGTGGAAAAAAGCAGGTCTCCGTCTACATAGCATACAAACATTCACAGACGCTCCTTCATGTACTGAATTTCCAGTGTCATGCTTCTTTCTCTGGAAGTCGCAATAATGTCAGCCCCACCACGTGGTATAACAAAATATGGGTTCATCGACGTGTACTTTTTGAGCACCGTCGAAGTGCTATTACCGTTTTCGTCAAAAACGTCTATATTGATATTGTACATGCTAACAAGATATGTCGGGGAAACAACGCGGTCGCCGCCATCGATGTGCGTCGATGTCCATTGCGCCAAGGACAAACTAACAAACAAAAATCTTGCGCTGCTGGACCAAGTGGTGAACACAAGCACCACGGCCGTTGACGGTGAAATGAACGTTGTTGACTGCTTGATTTCGCTTTCCCCAATTATGTCCCCTGTTTTGCTACCGGCGCGAATTGTTATGTACGAGTTTCCATAAATTCCTTTAACGTCGAGATTGTACTTAGACCCGGCGGTCAACCCTGTAATAGTAAGATATACATAGCCCTTTGTGGCAGACTTGGAAAGGGACATCGAAATGTCGTGACTGCCACTCGAATTTTCCGTGTAGCTATAATTGACAATACCGCCGATTGCATATGTGTCGATGTTCGCGGCTCCTTGCGAAGCTGGCATAAGGTCGCCTGTTTTATATACAGGGATCTCCACCGTTGTTGCACCAGACACAGGCCGCCTAAATGGATTCGCGTCAACCGTCAGCGTTATGGTCCGGAAGTCCTGCTGATAATCGTCCTCAATGTCCGTCAGTCTGCCGTAGTAGTAGTATCCGCTGGTTGTTTCAAACCGGCAGTCTACGAGCTGGCCGAGATACTTTCTGCGCAGCGCATCAAAATCATAGGTTGAGCCAGCGATCTTACGCAAGGTAACTTTAATGTTACGGTTGCCATAATGGATGCCTTGCACGCTGGAAAAGTCAAGCACGCCATCATATGCGTTGATGTCTACCGTGTCCGTTTTGACTACTGGGTTATCAATAGTCGCAGAAACGACCGTCACTTGCTTGCCGGTGTCGGGCACAATCTCGTCCCATGTACTAGAGCCGTGCAAGCGCATCATAAACGTCAAAAGTTTACCCATCAGGCCATCGCCCTCCTTTCGTTACCGGCGTAAATACTGCCAAGCCCCTGATTCATGCGATCAGAGATGCCGCCGACGAGAGTGTTGCCGTCAAGATAGATTCCAATCTTGCTAATCTCATCATGGATAGCCGCACGAATGTTGTTTTGAGCGCTGCCAGAAGCGGTCGCGCCCGCGCTAATCGTGCCAATATCAAATCCATTTTTAATGCTATCAACAGCACCGCCAACTGCGGACATCATACCGGGCATACCAGCATCAATACCGTTCACGCCGCCGTCCATGACATACTGAAACACCTTCTTTGACCACTTCGACGGTGAGTGTTCATCGAAGCCATCTTTGCCGGTGAACCAGCCTTTGATCTTATCGACAACGCCCTGTACCTTGCTCTTGAGCCAAGCAACTTTGTCGTTTATGCCGTTCCAAATGCCTGTCAACAAATCGTGCCCGATACCACTCCAACTAAACCCCTTAAATGCGTTCACAATCGCCAGAAAAATCCTGGGCAACTGCGTAATCATGTTCGGGATCGCCTCGATCATACCCATGGCGATGGAAAGCGTGATTTGGATGGCCGCGAGTATGATTTCATCGAGATTCGTCAAGATGCCATTAACAATCGCCATAGTGATGGTTGGAATAGCCGCCACGAGGCTGGGGATGGCATTAAGAATCCCGTTTACAAGTGACATCAGAATCTCAATACCAGCGTTGATGATCTGCGGGAGCATCACGATCAAACCGGCAACGAGGTTTCCTATAATTACAGGAGCAGACTGTAAAATAATCGGGAGCGCTTCCATCAACCCTTCCACAAGCGACATAATGATTTGAAGCGCTGCGCCCATAATGGAGGAAAGTGTCGATGGGTTTGTGAGTTCTTCCCAAAGCGTATAGGAGAGGGTCGTGACAGCCGGAATTAGATTCACCGCGAATTCTGAAATACCCTCGGCAAGATCAGTTACAATAGTAGCGCCGGAGCTGACAATGTCACCGGATTTGGCTGTGATGCCGTTAATTAGCTCGAGCACAATGTCACCAGCCGAGGCGACGAGTGTAGGTAAACTGTTAGTGATGGCGTTTGCAAGCGATCCGATCAAACTCGCGCCAGCAGACACCACATCCGGGAGCGCATTAACGATGGTATCAACCGCAAGCGGGATTATGCTTTGCGAGGCCGATGATACGAGCTTCGCAATGCCTTTAATTGATGTTTCAATCCTAGGGATAATATTGTTCCCGGCTGTGACAGCGCTGTCAACGAAGTTGTTTACGAGCTTATTGAAATCCTGATTATCATCAGCGATACCAACAACAAGGTTTTTCCATGCGGATTTCATCGCGGAAACGCTTCCCTGAATCGTGGTTGCTGCTTCCTTTGCGGTCGTGCCAGTAATGCCCATTTCCGTCTGCACCACATGGATCGCATCCACAATATCCGCGTAACTGGAGATGTCGTACTCAACGCCGGAAAGCTTCTGCGCGTCGGAAAGAAGCCGCTCCATTTCTTCTTTCGTTCCGCCATAACCAAGCTTCAAGTTATCCAACATTGTGTAGTTCTGCTTGGCAAAACCCTGATAGGCATACTGTATTGAGGACATATCCGTGCCCATCTTGTTGGCGTTATCGGACATATCCGTGATTGCCATATCCGCATACTTTGCGGCTTTCTCGGTATCGCCGCCGAGAGACTGGAGCAGGCTCGCGGAAAAGCCCGTGACCGTCTCCATGTACTCGTTCGCAGAAAGCCCGGCGGTTTTGTACGCGTTGTTGGCGTACTCCATCACCACGCCTTGGCTTTCCTTGAAAAGCGTCTCCACGCCACCAACAAGCTGCTCGTAGTCACCGTATGACTTTGTAGCAGCAGTCGCCAAAGCTGCGACACCTCCAGCAGCAGCAGAAACAGCAGCACCGACAACTTTGGCTGTCACGCCAAGACCCTTGCTTACTTTGCTGCCGAGACTGGATGTCTTTTTCCCGACATCATCAATTCCTTTTTCAGCCCCTGATGTGTCGGCTCCAATTTTAACAAAAAGGTTAAAAAGGTTCAATCTTTCACCACCAGTCCACAACGTTTGATAACATCAGCTGCGATTTCCTCTGCCGGGCGATTGTCCACCGGCTTCGGATTCACAACGTCTTCAAACTTTGCTTTGATAAATTCCCCACCGTTAAAGTTTGCGGTGTTTTTGGTAATCATCCGCAGACACTCGGCGGTGTATAAACGATAGGCTGATTGTTCAAGCCTATTTTTTACTAATTTAGGCAATAAAACAATCAGCCCATGTACACTGCATTTAGGCGCGCCCGACAGACAAATTAAACATTCGTCTCCACCGGCGCGCAGGATTTGAAAAAATCGATCATGTCCTTGTCTGACACAAGCTCCTTGACCTGCTGCATCGTTGTCATGATGTTCTGGTGCGCAATGTCTTTGATAGCGCATCCATTCACAGCCGCGAGGATGCCAAACACATCGTCGCGGTGCTTTTTCAGGATGATCGGCAGAAGTGTGCTAATCTTCTGCGCGCCAAAGGTGTAAAGTTCAAGGCGCGACAATTCGCCAGAGCTATCAATCTTGCTTTTAAGCTCTGCCGCGAGTTCCTCGTCGGTCAGGATGTTAAGCGCATAAGCGCCAGCCTCGCAAAGCACGTCTGCCGCGCGAGAAGTATCAAGTTCGGAAAGTTTCATAATAATTTGCCTCCTAAATTATTATATCAGCCAGCTTCGGCAGTGCCAGCCTTGACGTAAATTTCAAACGGCACGGTATTCTGCGCGTTCATCGAATAGTGCGCGGTGTACTCAAATGCCATCTGACCCTTCGCCTTGTCGGCAGTCTGAAGCTGGAAGCCGCCAGTAGAAAGCGCGTTCATAAGCTTGATTGCTACATAGCCGCCGTTCTCCTCTCCGTTTTTGTCGGAGTAATCGCCGACAATCCAAATGTCGTCAAAGTCCGCCTGCGCAAGGTCGTTGCGCGGCGTGACCTTCGTCGTATCGGTCGTGCCAATATCAGCCGCTCCGAGCAGAGACTTGGCGACGGCGGTATCAAGCGTGACATAAGTACCAGAGCACTTTGCTTCCCAACTGTCGAGCTTTTTGAGTTCCTTCATGTTCTTCGGGCAGTTATCGATGTCCTCGCCGAAGTCGGTATAAGTCGGGGTGGCAGTGAAATTGATGCCGCCAGTGGTTGCGCCAATCTGACCGCTTTCGCCGACCGTGCCGGTCGCCGGTGTGAAATCGCTGCAAATGATAGCTGCGTTAATTTGCAGCTTCTGGAAAGTATCAGAAGGAATTTTCGTGAATTTCAAATTGCTTTCATTCCTTTCGTTAAATCGTTGTAACGTATTCGGCAGTCAGATTGAAATACTTTCTCCGAATGTCCCTGTCGTCATCCGGCATATTCTGCGCGAACGGGCTTCCTCGTTTCAGCCAAATCGCGCCATCGTCGCATTCAATCCACGCACCGCTTTCAGGGATTTTAGCCGCAATTTCTCGCGCCTTTGCATTGCATTTTGCCCAGCTTGTATCTCGATACCAGATGGACACGGTTAACGCACATTCGCCGTCACGAAAGCCGCCAGTGACAATGTTATAAGTCAGATAGGGCAATTTTGCGTTGTCCGGCACAGTGTTTTCCTCATAAGGAGGAAGAAATTGCTTGTAAAAATTGTAAAGTGCTGCTTCTTTTGTCATTTTTCCGCATCACCTTATCAAATAGGCGTAAATTCCTCGGCAGTCACCTGCGCGACCTGAAAACTCGATCGCGCGGGTGTCTGCACATCGTCGCTGTCAGAGGTAACACGAAAGATTTTCCCATCTTCCAGCCGCTTGAAAACAGTGTGATAGGTCAACTCGACAGGCTTGTGAACCGTGACTGTGTAATTTGAGGTCACGCCCGCTTTCTGCGCGGTGAGTGCCTCCATGCTATTATCGCATACAATCGCGGCCTTGAATGTTGCGCCCTCTTTCCAGATAACGTCATACCCGCCCTCTTGATTATCCTGCGTCGTTTTGTCGAGAAACATACAATCTCTCATGCTTTCTTCCAACAGCGACATTAGATTTTCCTCCATCTGTTAAGCTTCGGCGCGAACACGGCTTGCCACGAAAGCGGCGCGCCAGTCTCCGCGTCAGTTGCTTTTTCATAAGAATACCCGCCAAAAGATTCAGACGTGTACGGCGAAGCACCTCCACCATCTGTCTTTTGCTTGTATTCGTCGATTTCCCCAGCCAAAGCCAAAAACGCCGGAGGCAAGCGCATAGACCAGACTTCCCCATCAAAAACCTCATCCGTCAAATCAGACGCCGGGTATTGATGCACGCCGTCGTTAAAGACGCTCCCCAAAACACGGAAGTATTGCCCCTCCGCAAAATAGTCAAGCGGCGCGAGAACGCCGTCTTTGACCGTAAAAGTCCCTTTATGCTTCGCGGAATCATCGGTAAAATAATTCCGGCAGATAGCGCACATATCATCTAACAGCATTTCTCGCACCGCCCATTTTCAGTTATTCATCAAGCGCCGGTCTTCGGCTTGAGCACGATGCCATTCAGAGCCGCGGCCTTGAGCGTGTTCTTAAGAACGACGCCAGCGACGAGCTCGACCTCGCCCTTCTTGACGGCACCCGGCTGAGACATATCCGGCATATAGGTGGAAATCACGCTCGTGCCGGTCGGGGAAATGCCGTGGAAGCCATCAAGGCCGATGCTAACAGCGTAAATGCTGGAAGTGCCAGCAGCAGTAGTAGACGCGGCAGAAGTACCGATAACATCGACAGAAGAAGTGCCGTTGTAATACTTGCCCATGTCGAACATCGGGATGCCCGCGAACGTTTCAACAACGCGGCCAAAATCGTCCTTCGTGCGTTCATAGTAGCCAACTCTGCGAGCAGCGGCGCGAGCCTTGAGAAGCATTTCGCCGTTCATCAGCAGCATGGTCGCATCGCCATCAAGCGCGTGGACAAGCTGGTCGAGCTGATCAACAAAAGCGTTCGCGTTGCTAGTGACCTTCGCGGAATCAGACAGATCAATATCCGTCGTGAATTCGTTCGACGTGCCATTGAGCAGCTTTTTCAGGCCATCAAAGGTGTTGGTAACATAGCCAGCGCCGGAAGCGGCAGACGTGCCGTTAATAACGAGATTGTGGAAATAGTTGCTCGTCGCCTTAATCTTCTGCTGCGCCTGAAATGCCAGCTCATCAATCGCGCCGGAAGTCTCCTGAAGCACACGATCAACTTCGAAAGAGCCGCCCATGATAACGGCCTTTGCGGTCTTTTCCTCGCGCTTTGCTTCGCCAGCGGTGTACTCGCTACCGATGGTTCGAACCGAAGCCGTGCTTGGGGTTTTGAGCTGGATATAACCATAAGTCAGCGTAGAACCGCCAGTACCCGGAGAAATCGCGTTATCGAACACGAGATTATCAAGCAGGAGAGAAGAACGTCTAAATTCGTCAACCACCATCTGGTCAACGCGGTCAGCCATGCCAATCTTAGCCTCGGAAAGAGTAATAGCCATAAATTATTTATTCCTTTCGATCATATTTTTCACGCAGCGCTTCTGCCAGCGTTTTCGGCGTATTCTTCGCGCCGTTGTTCGCGGGAGGGTTATCAACCTTCGCGCCGGTCGTAGTTTCAGTCACGATGAAATCAGCCCATTCGGTCTTGACGTTTTTAGACAGAGTGTCAACATCTTTGATATTTCCTTGCTCGTCAAGCTCCACACCGTCAACGTCCGAAACTTTCAGGACGCTATCAAGCCGCTTTTCGGAAATGCCTGCATCTTTTAGCATTTTTCGATAAGCCGCCAGCTTCGCGCCATGCGTTTCCTTCGCGGTCTGCGCGTTCTTGTAACTTTCAAAATCTTCTTTCAGCGCATCATACTTCACCTTGTAGCTATCCTTGCCGTTTGCTTCAAGCTGTTTCTCGGTTTCATCCAGCTTTTTCTGAACGTCCGGCAGCTTATCCGCATCAGCCTTGTAGCCGTCGCGCTGCTCCTTTAGCGCGTCAACGGTTTCTGTGTGCGCTTCAATAATCTGGTCAATTTTTTCATCTTCAATGCCCATTGCTTTGAGCATCTTTCTGGTCAAACTCATCTTGCAGTAACCTCCATTTACTTCGGCGGCATTGCCCTGCCGTTAAATTACTGTTTGTTTATTTCATTATACAGCCTGTAATATTTTTTGTCAAATGGTAGCTGTCATGCGTTTCTCATGCTTTCTTCCAGCAGACGCTTGTACTCGTCTCCATGCTCTGTCGCGGCTCGCTTAAGCATATGATTCGCTTTTTGCTTTTGCGTTCCGTTCTCGACAAAAATCCCATAATTTACATTTGTACCAACGTAAGCGGCGGGTTCGTCATTATCGACGGCGTGTGTCATGCTGTTCCGAAGGCGGCCGGTTCTGACAGGTGTGTTGTCTTTCGCATACGTTTCCGCCTTCATGCCGATCGCTTCTAATCCACGAACGAGCGCCCTTTTCATGGCGGCAAGTACCTCTTCGCTGTTGTCCTCAAAAATAACGCTGCTCATCGTCTACCAACCTTTCTAAAGCCAATAATTTCATATCCCAGACTGCAACGGCAGTTATATACATTTGCACCGCTTGCGCCGGGGTCGCCAGGGTACATGATTTCACCAACGGAATTTACAAACGGCTCGTCTAAATCTTTCAGAACGCCATCAAGCTCTGCGTGCCAATCACGCGTTCGGTTATCTTTTGTTGCAATCCATCTCCTTTTTACATCAATTCCAGCGTCACGCGCGCGGTATAGCATATCCATTCTGCCTTTATTCTCCGCGCCAGTTACCATCGTTCTTGCGTTTCTGATAGCGGATTCGGCATTCATGCGCTCAACTTTTTGCAGCCGCTCGGCAATCTCCGGCATACTTTCGCCCTGCAAAATCCCTTGTAGCACCTCGGAATTCATTTTTTTGGTATTCCATCGCTTGTCTTTAGCGACATCCAATTTTCTCGTCGGCAAAAGGGATTTATCGGATTTGATAAGATTCGCAACCGTTCCAGCGTCCACAAGTTCAAACGTATATTTCGGCACTTCTCGCGAGATCTGATTGCCAAAAAAATTATAATTTGTTGCGTAAGTTTTTGGCAATTCTCCGTTTATGTAAGCAATAGCCATTTCATTTACTTGCGAAAGTTCTTGCGCCGTGCGCTCTACCATGCGTTTATAGTGATCGTTCATCAGCGTTTGCTCTCGTTGCGCGGACGCAAGCTCTTTGCCAGCTTTTTTTATCGCGTCTCTATCCCCGGATTTTTTAGCAGAATCATACGCGTCTTGCAAAGACTTGATTTTTTTGGCTGATTCCAACATATATTTATTCCAAGACTTTTGCACTTCGACGTGTGCGCGCGAGTAGATACCACGGAGCTTGCGCTCCATGGCATCTAGCTGTTTATCCGTTTTCCTATGCGCGTAATCTGGCATTTATTTCACGCCCATTCATCTTCGTCAGTGTATATATGTATCAATGTTTCAGCGCGGCTGCGTGCGCCCGGCGCGGTAATTGTCCGTGCTGCAAGCAATAAATTCCATCTTGTGCCTCCTTTTACGTGATCGGTTCGTTAATGGTAGCAATAACTGCCGTCGCGTCCGTGCAGATCAGACTTACGCGGATGTAATGCTCGCCGGGCGCTGTTATCGTGACGATGTCCCCATCGCTGTTGAAATTAAGACTATTCCATGTATGACCGTTGTATATGTAGCTCGTAGATACCAACGTTGCCGTTGCGCTGTACTCTGCCGCCGCACTTTTCCAATCATTCTCAGTGGGGAGGCTCGCGCCCTTGATGCGGAGCGTGTCTCCTGCTTTCAAGTGAATCAGGCTCGGCACATCCATATTTGCGCCGATTGTCGCCCATCCTACCTGCTCTTTGTTCGTGCCGCTCGATGTGCTCAGCCGCGTGTTCGCAGAGATTCCGATGGTGTCGATGATGTTTGTGATGACCGCCGCGCAGGTAATCCCAATGTTGCCAGTTACGTTGGCGATTGTGATTGTGTTCCCAGATACTGCCGAAGTGGATATGTCCGTTCCACCCATTGTTACTGTGATTGCGCCGAGCTTCTTGAAAGTTCCCGTCGGGGCGAGCGTCGTGGTATAGGCCGCGCCCTCTGCAATGTTGTCGGCAGTGTTAGAAGATGAACAGTTTGTGAGATTGCGCGTGATGTTGTAAGTCACAGTGGGAACAGATGCCGCAGCAGTAATCATAATTGCGCCAGTAACCTTGGCGATGTTGACTGCACCGCTGCCAGCCGAGTAAGCAGTGGCCGTGATATCCACGCCCCCCATTTTGATCACTACCGACGTGATCGTCTTTCCGCTATCTGCCGCTAGAACAGCGGTGTACGCCTCACCATATTCTATCTGAGTTGCAGGGTTGCTGATAGAGCAGCCTGTGAGATTTTTGGTGATTGGCTGATACCAGTGCAGCATCTCCGGCGTTCCGTCGGTCATAGCCACCCGGAAAGCGTTGATATCGGACATTGACATTCCGCAAGTTTCGACAGCAAAGTGTACACATTTGTCACGGAACGTACTGCCTGAAACAGCATTGATTTCGTTAATAAGCCTTTTCCATTCTGGTTCATTGCGACGGCGTGCAAGTGCGTCCGTTTCAGTGCCAGAGTAAAAACACGTCAATTCATAGTCTTTGTCGATATCGGATTGGGACATACCGAGCAACCCCTCCAGCACACACGCGAGAGTTGCAGTGCGGTCTGCCCCCGCCGTGCAGTGAAAGTATACGGGTTCACGGTGCGTAACTGCGTCAATTACGCAGCGAAGATAGAGCTGCCACGTCGCAACCGGCGTCAGCGCGTAGGCCGCTGCCTTGTCAGCAATCGTAAACCACACATCGCTGCCAAGCGGGGATTCCGTTGCAACTTCACCGTCGGACGGATCGCGTCCCTCTTTGCCTCTGAGATCAATCTCATGTTGTATATTGAACTGACCAACCAGTACCGCCCGATCTGCGGCAGAGATACGCCCGCCGCGAATCAGCAGACCGTATTTCACCGTGCCGCCGTCGCACGCCCAACCGCCAAGGTCGCGTACATTCCACGCTTCTGCGGAGCTGTCCCGCGTGCGAATCCATCTTAATGCGTCCAGCGGTTTGAGCGTCCCAGCTTTCCCGCCAGAGGCAAATGGCGTGAGCACATTTGGCACTTCGTTGTAGTACGTAACGCCGCCAACCGTCTGCCCGATGGGCTTGTAATTGCTCACCACTGCTGTCGCGGGGGCATAACTGGCAATTTGAGATGTGCTGTAATCGCCGGGATCATAGGTCACACTGCTCAGATAATTGCGCACCGCCTCCGGGCACTGATGCCACGCAACCTCCTCCGCGCCAGTGATGCCGCGCACCGCATCGCCCATCTCCGCGACTTTGTATTTCGTTGCAGTGCCATTTTTCTCGCGGATAGCTGCTGCAATGTCCTGTACGGCGGTTTCTTCGTAGAGCTTTTTCATCTCAGTAGCTCACCTCCGTGCCATCAGGCAGGGCGGCTATGACGCTGTTGACAATCTCCTGCTTATCAGCTGCCGTCCAATAGTCCGTGCCTTTAACGGGCGTGTGACCGGCAGCGCCCTTGAGGTCTGCCACGGCGATCAAATTTTGCCACGTGCTGCCGCCGTCCGCGCTGTACTGGATGTAGCCGTCCGCTACGCGCAAGGCCATGCTTCCCGCGCCGCCTGTCCGCGCCGCCTCGTTGATCGCCGCCACCAGCGTGCCCTTTGCCTCCGTCGTCAGGTCGGCAATGTCACCAATCTGTTTTTGCAGGTCGTCCAAAGTCTTCTGGTCTACAGGTGTAAACACATAGTCGGCTGGTTTGTTTCGCTTGTGTACCTTAAAAGCCTTTTCGATTTTGGTGTAACCGTCTTCGGCACTTCCAGCCCACGCAAAAACAACCAGCGGCGCGAATGATTGCAAAAGCTGATCTGGGATAATTGCAAAACCGTCAGACACATCAACGTCAATCGTGCGCCCATAAAACCGGTTCTGATAATGCACCCGCTTGATACTTTCATCGTCGATTACGACTTTTCGGCCAGTGTCCCACTGATACAATTCACTACGGCCATCCGCAAGTTTAATTGTCGCCATTAACGCTCACCTCGTCTTCTTCGCTTTCCGGCGCAAATCTCTCGGTTTCCTCATTCCGCTTGCGCTTGATAATCTCGTCAGCCTGCTCGCCGAGGCCAAGAATAAAGCAAAGCTGCTCCGTCACAGTTGCATCATCGAGATATTCAGCCGCTGACAAAATCATGTTGATTTCTTCGCTTTGATTGATAATTTTCGAACGCTTGAAACTCACTTCGTCTTCAATCCCCGCGATCGCAAGAATTTTTTGCACGAAATCAATCACGCAATATTCGTACATATCCGCCTTGCTATCAAGCGGCTGATAAGCTGCGCGAATTTCAGTTGCCGTTTTTGCCGCGGCTGACAAATCGGCAACGTTCAGGCACTGAAAATCTTCGTACAACCTTGTTTTGATTGTGGAAATCGCCGTGTCGGAAGCCTGAAACGGCGTTTCAACCGTGTGTGCTTCGACCTTTGCTCCGCCGCTTCCGTCACCATCAACGTGGGCTACGTGAACGGTTTTCATGCGCTCTATGAATTTCTGATCGTCCTCATCGTCCATCCCGCCGCAATTTGTAATTGCCCAATAAATATAATTGCCTTCGTCGACGTTGTTTACAAGGTTACTGTTCAAAAGGTCAAAGGCGTCAAGCGTACCCTGCCGCCCAACAAGCTCTGACTGTTTTTTATCGTTGCCATAAAGCGGAACAATCGGGAATGTGGGGTAATTGTCGCCCTCGAACACCTCGGTCTTGTCTGCGACGTCTTTTGCATCACCGCGCCGCTTGATAATATAAGGCCGCTTCCCGCCATCATCTGCGGATTTGATTTCCGAGCCATTCTGCGCGACGTAATCTGTGTATCCATCGATTTCATACAGCGTCGCTCTAAGCGGCTTATCTTCCGCTACCTGCCACCAGCGAATTCCTGCTTTAAGTGCGCCGTCCATCTCGTCATACAGCGGAACGAATTCGGTCAGCGAGAACACGTCCAAATGGTCATAATTCCAAAAGCCGAAAGACACGCCGCCGATAAGCGCCTCTTTGCCCGCCTTTTGCAACTGACTATCAAATTCATAGCGATTACTATGCATTTCTTTCTCGCCGCCGGAAAGCCGCTGTTTCGTGTCGCCCTTGCCAAACATCGCTCCATTGCCAAGAAGATACTGGTTTTCCTGCGTTACCGCGAAATTAAAAAAGTTTGATGCGATCTTGTGGTTCGCGCTCCATGCGTCCGCGTGTGCCTTACCACGAAGATCATAAAGCACTTTCTGATAATGCATGATTTTTGGGTTCAATCCGCGATAGTACTGCTCCGCCAGCGATGCAGTTTTATACGCAAAGCTGCTTTTGTGCTCCCCGATCGCCGCCAGAATGAAACCCATCCGCGCCGCTTCATTATCGCCGAGCGCGGTCAAGTCCTGATACGTCTTTATGTTTACCACCCCGTTAACTCAAAATGGATTGATATTTTTCTACCGTGCTGTTTTTCCTCCACAGCCGCCGCACCTGGCTTGCCACGCTATCCGGTGCATCATCGTGTTCAGCGTTTTCGTTGTAATCGCAAATTTGGTCGATAAATTCTTTATCAGTCCCGCTGACGAAATAAACGTTGTTCCATTCAGCTTTCAGATACGATGTGATTTTCAAAAACTTGTTCATATTCTCGTGGTAGGTAACAGCACGTTCACCACGCTTGCGCAGTTCTTTCGCCAAATATCCTTTATCGCCGTTGTCCTCGCAGTAAATTCTACCAGCATTGAAGCGCTTGCGCAAGCCCTGTATCTCGTCGAGGCAGTCATCTACGTGTTTACGCCACAAGCGCCCGTAAAAATAGTAATTGCCATTGCGCTTTGACACGATGGTAAATGCGGTATAATCTTCGCCGCCATATGCAGCGTCGATATGGCAATCGCCCTGTTCAACCAGCGCTGTGTCACAATCTGTGCGCGGGTTGGAAAAAATAACGTCCTCTTCTGCTACATGACGTAATTCGTAGTTCGCGGCGAACAGAGACGCGGTCATGCTTGCCTTAATTTGCTCCAAATCTTCCGGCGGGATAAGCCCGGTTTGATAGCAATCAAAGCGCTCGATGTTAGGCATCAAAGTAAAAGCATCGTCTTTACTCCACGGAGTTCCCGTGTTATAGATTCTTCCGCCTCGGTTTCGGATGTTTTGCAATTCTTGATACACCAGTTTCGTCCGGTCTCGCTCCGCGCGAGAAATGCGGTCGTTAACGTTGACAATATCATCCGTAAAAACGCAATCAAAGTGTTTGCCAGTCAAGCTAGCTTGCGTACCAATACCGACAAGCTGGGATGTGCCCTTGATGTCTGTCGCAAGGTTTGTGTTGATCTCTGTCGCGGAAGAAACGGTCAACCGGAGTGGCGTGCCATAAATCACCTGCACGAAATAAAGCGTGTGGGGGTCAAGCAAAATTTTTTGAACCTGCTTGATAACCTCCTTCACGTCCGTGTCGGTTTTTCGCATGAATAACGTCTTTTTGCGCGGCATTAGAATGATGATGATAGCCAGCGCGATGGACACGCAGGTCGTTTTATAGCTACCACGGTGTGCTTGCAGTGTCTTATCTTCTTTGCCACGCACCATGTCGATAATCCAGCCGTTATGCAGCTCGGTCAGCTTCGTAAACCCAAGCATATGCGCGAAAAGATAAGGTTTTTCCAGCAGAAAATTAACCGCTTGCTCCCGTGTCATTTACCATCTTCTCCACTTCGTCAATCACGCTTTTGTCCACATCTGCAAACATGACTTTATCAACCGGCTTTTCCCCCGCCGTGTCTCGCAGGACTTCAAACGCCTTGATGTCTCCACTCATCGCCTTTTTCATCAGCATTGCCGACAGCATTTCAGAACCGGATTTTTTCCCTTGCGAAGTGCTATATTCCATCTGCATCAGCTCTTGCAGACATTCTCGTAGCAATTTTTTTTTGCGTCGAGCCTCTCTGGATGCAACGCCGCCTTTCTTGGCTTCTTCTTGGGTAAATTTATGCTCACACGGCCTTAAATTCTGCTCATTCGCCATTTATCTCACTTCGCTTTTTAATATATTGACAAACCATTTTTTAGTTGCTATAATAATACCAAAATATGCGGAGGTAGTCTATTGTTAAAACACCATACATCCGTATGGAATAGGCGGTTCAATTCCGACCCCTCCGCTCCATTGAAGCAACTCGTTTATTCGGGTTGCTTTTTATTATGCCTTTCAGCTTGCGTTACCTTTTTCCCCTTATACATTCCAGCGCCCATTTCATCGATTTTGGAAAACGGAATGATAGGAACGGTAAGCCGGTCTCTATATGTTTGGTCAATAAAATAGATATATCGGAGTTGGTACCCGGGCAAAATCTCACCGCCGACATAAGCCACATATTTTTTGAAATTGAAGTTGCCGCCGGTTATATCGTAATAGCTTTTGCCGCCAAGTTCTTTTCGCGGGGATGTTGGATTGCTTTCAAGGGTCATCTTGTGTATTTTCTCACCGTTTGGGAGTTGCACCAGATTACCGTTAGGTTTGATTGCCGTCAAAACAAAACCACTTGCTCGGTAAATCGTTCCGTCTCCGCACGAACACCCATCCGCAAACGAAATAACCCATTTGATTTGCGGCGCGTTTTTGCGGATTAGTTTCATTGCAATCGAAATCGCGCGGCTTTCGCTATTGCGTGGGAGAACATCGTCAAACGCCATGCGGTTCAATTCGATGAATTCGTTCCACCCGGTTCCATCAACAAGCCCCTGTATTTTTGACTTATCCAAAGACGGGCCAAAGGACATGACGCCGTGAAGTCTGCCTTCGTAAAACACGCCGAAATGCAAATTGCTGTTATTCACAACCTTGCCACTATAATGGTGCGTTTTCACAAACGGAACGGCAACCTTGCTCGGAATAACTTTTACAATCAATTCCTTTGCGCTGCCCATTGCCGTATCACCTCATACAATGCGTTCCCATTTTTGGCATTACCAAATGTTTCAGATACATTATCTTTCACAATGCTAATTGCGTATTCAATCAATTCCTTTTGCTGTTGGTGTAGGGTAAATGTCATTTGGCAGATTTCTGGTTTATCGCCATCTGGCAACGAAAATTCATCGCCAAATTCATCTGGTGAATAATCTTCTCCATCGGCTTCCAAGCCAAAATCAAAATCAAAATCAAAATCGCTCAAATCCAACTCCGGCAGTTCATCTTTCAGCAGATCAAAGTCCCAATCGCTCTCGTTGCTCTTATTATCTACCAGCCGCAGAGCGTTCACCTGCTCCGGCGTCAGATCATCCACACAGACACACGGCACTTCTTTCATGCCAAGTTTCTTTGCCGCCAGAGCACGACAGTGGCCTAACAATCACACCGTCGCGGTCAATCACAATCGGCTGCACAAAGCCGTATTGCTTGATACTTTCCGCAACATTTGCAATCTGGGTCTTATCATGCTTTTTCGCATTTTTATCATACGGTGTAATTTCGCGGAGTTTCTTATACACAACGTTCAATTTCATCGCCTCCTAATAAATTATATCATGTTTTCCCGGCGTAAGCAACAAGAAGCCGCCTGCCAAAAGGCAGACGGCAAAAATTATAGATTGTAAAATGCATTGTAAAGCTCGTCGGCATTTTCGAGAGTGCGGTTGGATTTATATGCCTCCGACGCTTTTTTGATTCGATCGTTCAAGGCAAGCGCGCTTCTCTTCAAAAACTCCACTTCGCTCTTATCGCTTTTATAGGCGCGAGAAAGCTGCTTTTTTAGCTCCACACCGGTTTTTCTGTCGATAACACCATTATGATACGCCTTGTAAATAATCCGCAGATCGGTGTAAAAACAAGCGTCTGCGATGTCAAGGCCAGGCGGCATATCTTCGTCATTCATTGCAGCGCGTTCAAACGGGAATTCAGTCGGCATCGTCTTCGCCGTCCTTGAGCCACGAGAGCCAGCATTTCTTGCAATCTTCGCCCGCGCCAAAACATCCATCGTTCCTATTAAACCCAATAGGCGGACATGATTCTTTGATTAGCGCCACAAGTTTATCCGTAGGAATATAAACATAAGAGTGATTATTCATGCTTATCCTCGCTTTTTTTAGAGAGCCATTTCAGCCAGCAAGTGCGGCAAGTGTCTACAACAGAGCCGTTATACGGCCCATAATACACGTCGTCATCTAAAAGCATACAATAGTCGTCTGAATTGCATGGCCGCAAATCATTGGGACAAGCATCTATTGCCAACCGAGTTAACTTTTCTTCGTTTATATCGAAAATCATAACAACATACCTCTTTCCTTATATTTCACATTACACGTTGCTTTCTTCACCTTCTTCATCTTCGTATTCGTCAAGGGCATCTTTTACCATGCCAATGTTGGCAATAACCATTCGCACAAACGCTTCGGCCAGCAAATGGCACGCAATGTTAGCCAGATCTTCGGGCGACGCATTTGCATATGCAACACACGTTGTACCATCTTCCAGCAGCCCGCACAGAACTGCATTCTGCGCTTTGCCTTCTGTCAGTTTTCTGATTCCATCTTCCAAAATTTCCGCATATGGAATTTTATCGTTCATTTCGCGCTTCATCCTTTCGATCGCCGAGATAGCAAAATCCATTCGGCGGCATATCCGTGTTCAGCATCTTGCACCATTCCCGGCTTTCGCGCTCGTTCTTGCCGGATACCCAATACAGACAGTTTTCACATCTGACAACCGGCACGGTTTCAACAACGTCTGCTTCGCCGCCGTCCTTTTTTCTGCCGTATCCGCAAAAATGTTGCGGCCATACAGGAAGGCGGCAGTCTTCTGACACCTCGCAGTTTGTGCAGATCAAGACCCCGTCGGCCAGATAAATGCTTTCGTGCTGGGTTAGCTCCCGCGCGCTTTCGCAGTCCATGCACCGCGTGACCTGCACGGCGTCCACCGTCTGCGCCTGTTTCAGCACCCGCCGGGCACTGTCCTTGTACGGCAGATCGTCCGGCAGGCTGCGCAGCACGGCATCCGCGTCAATCAAGCGCATCGCTATCACCGTCCATCCTCGCGCCGTAGCTGCAAAAATCGTTGCTGCCCACATTGCGTCTATTGCTCGGTGCGTGCATATTGTGACAGGTCAGCGTACCCGGCTTCCCATACCGCTGGGTAAGCTCTGACGGCAATGTGCTGTGCTTGCAGTCTTTGCACCGCACCACCGGCGCCATGTCTGTGTAGGGTTCTGTGATCTCGAATTCCTCTGCAAGCCAATTAAACACATTATCAAGGCAGTACGAGCCAAACCCAATGTGACATTCTCCGTTCGCTGGGTCAAAGTACCAGATGTTGTAGCACGGCTTTCCAGGTGTTCCTTCCACGACGATTCTGGCGAATGGCGTCTTTATCTTGTTCCGGTCGGAATCCGCACTCGCCGCATCCCGTTCGATGTATTCAGTCATCTTCTCTGCCGTCTCCTTCCATTATTCATCCTCCCATAAAATCCGCTGACCGCATTTTTTGCAGTAGTTTCTATGTAATTTCTTACAGCCTTTTTCCGTGATTTTGTGCCCGCAATTTGCGCACATCAAAGCGCACCTTGTTTCTCTCGGCTTCTTCGGTATCTGCTTATCAAGCGCAGCGCATGCCACCAAGCAAGCGTCATCAACTGCGGCAACTTTTGCGTTCTTGTCTTTGATTTCTGCAAGCGCTTCTACCGTAGTTTCGGGGTGTATAATCCTTTTCGCTTCTGCTGCTGTCATTCGTCATTCTCCTTTCTTTTCCCCTCTGCACAGTAGAAGTTCGGCGGCACTTCGCAGTCAGCACAAACACCGTGCGAACAGCACAGATAGCTTATTTCGTCGTAGCTGTATTCGCAGTCTTTGCACCGCACCACCGGCGCAACGTCGGCGGCGTGGAGATCATGCAAAACGCAGATTGCCTTTGCCCATGTGCGGCGGTTTTTGTCCTTGTCATTTGCCGCGGCGACCGTCAGTGCTTTATCCAGCGCTTTCCGCTCGATGTATTCAGGTTCCATTGTTCAGCCTCTCTTTCAGCCGCTCTACCTTGCGCCTGCGCTCATTGCGCACATCATCTGCGCAGCAAAACAGCATCTTCATTTGCTCGAGCACGATCTCCACGTCGGCTATCTCCTCGGCGATGTTTGCCAGCGAGTATTTGCCGCGCAGGTACTTGCACAGTTCCTTTTGCAGCTCGCTCATTTCCTCAAACACCATCGCAATCTGTGGGGCGGATCCATAGGTGTACAGCGCTCTCTGCAGCACTTCCGTTTCGTTTATGTATTCAGCCATCACTTACCCTCCCTTTCAGTTTGATTCCGTTCAGCTTGTCCCACTCTTTTCCCGCAGACCTGGCTTTCTCCCATTCTGCTTGCGCTCGCTTGACAACGTCCAGCGGAATATTCGTAATGGATTGCCCGTCATAAGGCCGGAGGAGCTCAAAATATGCCTCGGTGTGTCTTCTCTCTTCGTCAATCAGCTTTCGGCATCTTGCGTAATGGGCATCGTTCCGCTGCATTTCGATGCGTCCCAGCGCACGATCCAAATAATATTCGTTAGCCGCTTCCGCCAACATTTCCACCACTTGCAGCAGTTCCGCCTTCGTCAGATCACTTGGCTTCAGCATTTTCCACCTCCGGCGGCTACAGCCGCTTCGCGCTCGATGTATTCAGCCATTGTCGTTCTCCTCCACATCGAACCACTTCCGCAATTTATAAGCGCATGAAACGCACAGCTCGTATTCCTCGGCGTTTGCGTTTACCTTAACCCGCCGCATACCGGCACAGGTGACGGAGTTGCACGGGTTGATTTCCGCTCCGCAGCGGTCACACACTCTCTTGATCGCCATTGTCAGCACCTTCCTTTTCACAAGCTGGTTGATAGCAGTTAAACAATACATCGTCAGTGTCGCACATGCAGCACGGTTTACCGTCGCAAGCGCTTGGCGGGTAAAATACACAAGTATCGCACCCCATCACTCCACCCCCTGCATCCAGAACTCGCGGCGGCAATCCTGGCACGAAAGACGTGTTAGATTACCACAATTTCTTCCTCCTCGTTCTCTGTATCTGACGTCGATGATCGCCGGGCACACGTCAAGGACACAAACGTCGTCCACCCTGGCAGTCGGGCACATATTAAGAAACTCGCTTTGCCGTGTCTTGCGCGGATGCTCTTGCGACCACTTCTCCACCACCGCAACTGTTTTTTCAAAAATCTCATTGGCGTTATCGCACCTGTCACCATGATACTCACACTTTGCGCAATCACTGGACGATTTACACATCCGTCTGAGTTCGCTAAAAAATTCTGCCACGTCCATATTCACACCCCCGCGTCCCACCGCGCCTGCTGCATAAACGACAACTGCTGCCGCAAGTCGTCGATCGTGCGTTCCTGCCGCGCCATTTCGGCAGAGAACGCAAGTGCCTTGCGCCGCTCGTTACAGAGCATGGTTTCCGCTTTCTCGCGCTGCTCGTGCTCCTGTTCAGCATAGTCGCACAGCTTGTTAACAGCGTAGCGTGCTGCTGGCGAGAAATCTGCGCTCGAGCGCGGCCGGTTCAGCAGCTCGCGTACGCTTTCCACAGCGGGTGCGTCGTTATCATGTCTGGTTTTCATGTTTTTACCCCTCCAAATCTCTTTTTCGTCACGGCGATTGGAAACTCCTCAATCTCGCTTGCCCAGATTGCCGTCCCGACACCGTGTACATCCTCCCAGCACAGCGGGAATCCGCCGATGCCATCAAACAGGCTGCCGAGTGTCGCACCTTCCGGCAGATAGGCCGCCATGCGCCCGAACATCCAGCGCCAGAACGGCAGCGCGATGCTGTTGCCGAGCGCCTTGTACCGCGCGCTGTCGGAGGTCTTGCGCTTCTTGCCGGTGCTGTCGGTGTAGTCGCCGATGTCCGTCCAGCCATCCGGAAATCCCTGAAGCCGTTCACATTCCAGCGGGGTCAGACGCCGCACGACCATGCGATGCATAAGCGTTTCTTCCGCACCGCCGCTCGCGTGCGCTCGCAGTGTGCCATATTGTTCTATATAGGCATTGCATTCTCCGTCAATTCCGATAACCAGATCTGTGCTGTCCTTGTAGTCTCGCTGTTTGCAGGAGCTGGCGACGTCAGCTTCGCGGTAATCGCCAAAGCCCTGCATCTGATACGCCCTTTGCACCACGGCAATGCCACCCTGATTGCAAGCCGGATTCCCGCCATTCAGGTCAAGCGTCCGGCTGGTGTCCGCTTTGTAGACGCCGCTGTGCGGGTTCGATGATTTCATACTGTTGCTGGCGTAAGAGCAGATGCCGTATGCCGCAGGTGTAACCACAGCAGGCTTATTCCCGCCGCACTCGGCGTTCAGTGTAGGGGACAGCTCCTCCTGATAGCCGATGCTCCGCGCCTGTTCACTGTTGCCTAGCTTAAAGGCGGCGCACAGCGCAGGGGCTTCCATCCGCTCTTGCGGTGATACTTCTTGTGACTGCCGGATTAACGCCGCTTTCAGCATTTCCGGTAGGGCTTTCCCCCGCCTCGCCGCGCGGTTCAAGATTCCCTGACACGCCCGCGCGCTCAAACAGTATTTCGTGGGCGGTGTCGCCTCCAAAATCTGCGACAAGCGCGATTCGACGGCGACGCTGGGGCACTCCCCAGTATTGCGCGTCGTGGACTCGCCAAGCCACACTCCATCGTCCGTCCACGTCCCGATACCCGCCCCAGGTAGGCCAGCCTTTTGTAGGCACTTCAATACCGGGGGCTTCCGGTTCGACGATGCGGATCGTCTCTTCGAGCACGGCCGCGAAGTCTCGTCCTCTGTTGCTGCTGAGCGCTCCGGGGACGTTTTCCCAGACCATGTATCTGGGACGAATAAGCTCTCCTGCCCAGCCAAGCTGTTTGTCATGCTCCCGCATCTCCTTTATCACTCTGATTTGCTCCATAAACAGGCCGCTTCGCGCGCCTGCGAGACCGGCGCGCTTGCCAGCGATGCTCAGATCCTGACATGGGCTGCCACCCGTCACGCACCACACCGGATCGATGGTCGCGCCGTCGAGTTTTGTGATGTCACCGAGGTGCTGCATCATGCCACCCCCAGCGCCGTGAAGATTACGTGAAACACCCACCCGGCCAGCGCAATGCCGCCGAGGAAGCTCGCACAGACGATGCCGTCCTCGATGCCCCACACAATGTATTTGCGCGCCTTTGCCCGCGCGCGCGGGTCTCCGAATACCTTCATTCGTCGTCACCTGCTTCCATAAGCTCGCCATTTTTCAGCCGATACCACGTATCCGCCTTCACCGTTTTGCCATCGACTTCGACGGCTTTCCAGTGCGCAATGTTATAGCTGCTAGATGGCTCTTCGACGAGCACCAGCACGGCGCCGATGCCGCCTCTTGCCATAGGCGCACAACCGCGCGCGCACGCAATGCCATTTGTGCCAACCGACGCGCTCCCGCGCGATGTAGCTGCGCCACTGTCTCCGGCGGTAGCTGCGCCACTGCCTCCGGCGGTAGCTGCGCCACTGTTTCCGGCGGTAGCTGCGCCACGGAATCCGGCGGTAGCTGCGCCACTGTCTCCGGCGGTAGCTGCGCCAAAGTTTCCGGCGGTAGCTGCGCCAAAGTCTCCGGCGGTAGCTGCGCCACTGCCTCCGGCG
>ERZ840517.872-NODE-872-length-36709-cov-6.566350_pt1 | contig 36709 bp, 31 predicted proteins | sample MGYA00519876_ERZ840517 | MGnify/ENA primary metagenome ERZ840517 (study PRJEB31850, sample SAMEA3708882) | human gut metagenome | biome: human gut; feature: human-associated habitat; material: faeces | place: China | collected 2014 ... | reverse complement strand
GTAATTCGGGCTTTTTTATCGAGATTCGAAATTCCGCGCCCACGTCCCAGTTCCAATGATCCAGTTAGCAGCCATTACGTCTCCAATAGCTATTCTTTTTGCTGTTTTCATGCCGAAAAAAAAGAAAAAAAACTAAGGCCACCATCACATATTTACCCCCCCCCCGCAACGGAATTTCCCCTTTAATTTCTTTGTATTATTTCGTATTGTGAAATTTATAATTCATCGCACTTGATTGCCTTGACTGCCGTATCTCCCGAGCGATTAAGTTCACACGGAAGAAAACACGTACAGAACTCCCTACTCCATAAGAGATAGAGTCCTCCATCTGACAGTCCTGGCTTTTTATTGCTTGAACCGCATAAAATTGAAATAGGATCACTTGACTGACTACCTTCTCTTAGACATGTCAGCCACAGTGATAAGAGACGAGAACAAAAGAGGATCCGGTATGACAATGATCATTGGAATGACAGGCGGCATCGCCTGCGGTAAAACAGCAGCGACAGATGTTTTTCGCTCCTTAGGCGTACCGGTGATTGACGCCGACGAAATCAGTCGTGAGCTCACGGGCCCCGGCGGCAAAGCCCTTCCTGAAATTGCCGTTGCCTTCGGTGCCGACATGATCGGTACTCAGGGGATGAAGCGAGATCTAATGCGCGAAATCGTTTTCTCCGATCCGCACGCAAAGGAAAAACTCGAAGGAATCTTGCACCCCATGATCAAGCGCGAAATCTTCGAGCAACTCAAAGCCGTCAAGGCCCCCTATGTCATTCTTTCGGTGCCGTTGCTCCTTGAGAGCGGCCGTTGGGCCGACGCTGTCAAGCGCGTGCTGGTGGTTGACGTTAGTGAAGAAGAACAAATCAACCGACTTGTCTATGACCGCCACCTCGGTGAAGAACAAGCTCGTGCCATCATTGAGACACAGATTTCCCGCGACAAGCGCATTGCGGCCGCCGATGACCTAATCGACAACAGCGGCACGCTTGAAGACCTTGAAGAAAAAGTGAAAGGCCTTCACAAGTTTTACTTGAAGATGGCTGAAGGCGAGCTTGCCTCCTAAGCCGTGGTAAACAAAAGCAGCACGGTCCGTTGACTTTTTCTAGTGCGGTCCGTGCTGTTTTTAGCAACGTCAAGCAAGTTTTCTACTTTTTCTTGCGTTCGTTTTCTTCCTGCTCTTTTTGCATCTTTTCGAGCTGTTCGACGATTAAGTCCGGATCTGCAGATCCCGGTTCGCCGCGAATCACGTAGTCACCGCTCGCCCATGCTCCCAGATCAATGAGTTTGCACCGTTCTGAGCAGAACGGACGCCAGGGGCTGTTCATGTCGTACTCGTGCAGTTTCTTGCACGTCGGGCACTTCACCATCATTTCTTGTCCCTTTCCTTTCTCACTCAAATGACAACGTAGACGCCTTGTGCGCCCAGTTGCATCAAACGTTTGTTTTCTTCTGCCGTTTCTCGAGCTGCAACATACAAAGGTAACCGTTGTTCTGCGGTCTTCAGAATCGCTTCGGCGTCTGCTGTCGGCTCCAACGCTCCCACCAACCACTCCTGCAACTCCGTTGCCATGACATCCTCTGGCCGCTCAAACCATTGTTGGCACACGATCATCGGTACACCGAGTCGTTTTGCCAAAGCCTCTTTTTCCGGCATAAATGAAGACGCCAAAATTGCTTTTGCTCCGCTTCCTTTGAAGTCCGTCTCCGTCACATCCGACAACGGCGTCTTCACTAGTGCGACTCGGTCGGGCAGCATCAATCGTTCGATCACAAGCGAACACATCGGCAACAACTTTTCGGCTTGTGCCTGCTTGAGACTTTCAAACCACAAAAAAGTTTGACCTTCTCGGGACTGCGGTACGCCTTCCCAATCGGTGATACGGCAGAAATGCAGTCTCACGTAGGCGTGAGGATATTCGCGCTCAAATACAAACCACGGGCTGGCAATTTTTACCGTTACGCCGAGTTCTTCGGCATACTCGCGCCGCAACGCCTCAAGCACCGTTTCACCGACTTCAAGCTTTCCGCCCGGAAACTCCCACCAGCCCGCATAAGGTTTACCCTGCGGGCGGCTCGCCATCAGAAAACGCCCCTCTTTGTCGATCAGTACGCCAACGGCAACTTCGGTCACTTCTCGCATGATTCTCTAGCCTTTGAGCGCTTCGCGAGCACTGACAAGCTTGGCAAACTGCATCGCGACGCGACCGCTGCGGCCCCCTCGCTCGATTGCCCACTGCAACGCTTCAAGGCGCAATTCTTCAGAAGTTCGAACCGCTTCGGGCACAGGATAGACCTCAAAGGCCCGATCCAGTACCTGCAAATACTCGGCTTGCGTAAAGGGATAGAAGGACAACCACAATCCGAAACGCTCGGCCAAAGAGAGTTTCTCTTCCAGCACCTCACCCGGATGCAAATCCCCGTTTTCGTCCAGTTTGGAAGTGAGATTGTCGCTTGCGGGTTCCGGCATCAAATGACGACGGTTGCTGGTCGCATAGACCAGAATCCGACTGCCGCCGGTCGCAACCGAACCGTCGAGTGCCGCTTTAAGCGCTTTATAGCCGCTTTCGCCCAATTCAAAGGACAAATCGTCGCAATAAAGAATAAATCGCTCGCTGCGGCCTCTTAGTGCCTCCACGATCTCAAAAAGATCACGTAAGTCTTCTTTACCGACTTCAATCAGGCGAAGACCTTGGTCAAAAAAGCGCGACGCGCACCCGCGAATCAAAGAGCTTTTGCCGGTACCGCGTGCCCCCGTCAACAAGACGTTGTTGGCGGGAAGCCCCTTTACGAAAGCTTCTGTGTTGGCCAAAAGCAAATTTTTCTGGCGCTCAACATACAGCAACCTGTCAATATCGACGGATGCAAAGGCGTGCACCGGCTCCAGACGTCCGAGTTCTGTGCCCAAATACGCGCGTTTGACCCAACGGTATGCCGGCGCCGTCCAATCAAAGTCCTCGGCAAGTGGAGGCAACAACTGCGAAAAGCGCATCAAAAGATGACGCACAAGCTCTTCGTTGCCGCCCAGTCCCAAGGCTTTTGCAAAATCAATTTCAGAAGACATAGCTTTAGCTGCGGTAATCGGCGTTAATGGACACGTAGTCATGCGAAAGATCCGTGGTCCACACGGTTTCTTGCGCCGAACCGCGCCCCAAATCAATGCGCACCGTGATTTCCGGCTTGGCCATCACGCGCACGCCATCCTCTTCTTTGTACTCTGCTGCACGACCTCCGTTGCGGGCTACCTGCACCTCATCGAGCCACAGATTGACTTTATTGGCATCCAGATCTTCCACGCGGGCGTTGCCGACAGCCGCCAGAATGCGGCCGAGATTCGGGTCGGAAGCAAAGAACGCCGTTTTGACCAGCGGCGAGTGAGCCACGGCATAGCAGACCTGCAACGCTTCGGATTCCGTGCGAGCGCTCTGCACCTGAATCGTGATGAACTTGCTGGCGCCTTCACCGTCACGAATCATGGATTGCGCCAAATGTTGTCCGACGATCGTGAGCGCACCAACGAGTGCTTCCAGACGCGGATCGTCCTCACTTTCGATAGAAAGCTCGCTTTGCCCCGTGGCAATCGTGATGAAGGAGTCGTTTGTGCTGGTGTCGCCATCAACCGTGATGCGGTTAAAACTCGCATCAGCTACGCGCTTGGCGACCTTGGCCAATACGTCCGGCGCCACGCCCGCATCGGTGGCAATAAAACCCAGCATTGTGGCCATGCGCGGCTCAATCATGCCCGACCCCTTGCTAATGCCCGTCACCGTAATGAGCTTACCGTCAATGAGCGCCTTCGTGGAAAACGCCTTTTGTACGGTGTCGGTGGTCATGATGGCTTGCGCTGCCTCGATCCAATTGTTCGGGGCAAGATTGTCGACCGCCTTGGGAAGTCCTGCCAGAAGTCGATCCATCGGCAAAGGCTCCATGATGACTCCGGTGGAAAACACAAGTGTCTCTTCGGGCTTGCAATCAAGAAGTTGAGCCAAAGCCTCACACGTTGCCTTGGCGTCGGCAAGCCCCGTTTCTCCCGTCCCTGCGTTTGCAATCCCCGTGTTCACCACAAGACCGCGCACATTTTTGGTCACGGCCTGATGAGCGCGACACACCTGCACGGGAGCCGCCGCAAAGCGATTCTGCGTAAAGACGCCTGCCGCGTGCGTACCCGGGGTAAATCGCATCACCATCATGTCGCGCCGATTGGCTTTGCGAATAGAAGCCATCGTCGTGCCGAGCTCTACACCTGCCACAGGAAAAATCGTTTTCGGATCCGGAGCCGAAAGATTGACCGCCATTGAAAACACTCCTTGTATCGTTGTTTTTTTATCGCTGAAGCAAGCGATGGTTCGAGGTGCCCCGCTTGCGAGCGCATCTTTAAATTATGCCGCCGTCTGCCACGTCTGCAAATACGCTTTCTCGGCAAGTTTCGCTCAGAAAAAAACTCCTGCAACGGAAAACAAAGAATCGTCGCAGGAGTTTGATTGGAGGCCAGAGGCAAATGCCGAATTACTTCAGTTTGCCGTGGCAATCCTTAAAGCGCTTGCCGGAACCACACGGGCAGGGATCGTTACGGCCGACATGCGAGAAGTCGAGCCCCTGAGCCTCATCGTGCTGAGCGTTAGCATCCGCAAGGCGCGATTCGCCCGCTTCTTGACTAGCCTGAGCAGCCTGCTGAGCTTCTTCGGGCAACTGGATTTGAACATGCATGAGCACACGGCAAACGCCTTCGCGCACGGTGTCAAGCAGCGTTTCGAACATGGAAAACGCTTCGCGCTTGTATTCCTGCTTGGGCTGCTTCTGAGCGTAACCGCGCAGATAGATGCCCTGACGCAGTGCATCGAGCGCCGTAATGTGCTGTCGCCACGTGGTGTCAAGCACCTGCAGCAGCACATGGCGGCAGAAGCCGGCCCAGGCGTCGTGCCCGACCAAATCTTCCTTAGCCTTTTCAATAGCGGCTGCGGACTCAAGAAGCTTATTGAGCAAGTCTTCATCGGTGGTGTCATTGCTCGCTTCGAGCATGCCCTTCATATCGATGTCGATACCCCAATTGTTCTTGAGGTCACCGAGCAGACCGTCGAGATCCCACTGTTCTTCCACCGTTTCGGCAGGTACGCGAGCGCGGAAGAGATCCGTGAAGTATCCGTCGCGCAGATTCTTGATCATTTCGCTCACGTCGGAACTTTCGAGAATTTCGTTGCGCAAACGATAAATTTCGCGACGCTGATCGTTCTGAACGTCGTCAAACTCCAAGAGCTGCTTACGGATGTCGTAGTTGCGGCCTTCGACCTTGCGCTGGGCACTTTCGATCATGCGCGTGAGCATCTTGCTCTCAATGGCCACGCCTTCTTCGAGCTTCAGACGATCGGCAATGGCGCGCATGCGGTCGCCGCCGAAGATGCGCAACAGCTGGTCTTCCATCGACAGGTAGAAAACGGAACTGCCCGGGTCGCCCTGACGACCGGAACGACCGCGCAGCTGATTGTCGATACGGCGGGATTCGTGACGTTCGCTGCCGATGATGCGCAAGCCGCCGGCAGCCACAACCTGATCGTGCTGCACCTTCCATTCGGCCTTCAGAGCATCAATCTTGGCTTGCTTTTCCTCGGCGCTCATTTCGTCGTTAGCCAGAATCGCGTCGATCTGATGATTGATGCCGCCGCCCAGCACAATGTCGGTACCGCGGCCGGCCATGTTGGTGGCAATCGTCACCATCCCCAGACGACCGGCTTCCAACACCACCTGGGCTTCGCGCTCATGCTGCTTGGCATTCAGAACGTTGTGTGCAATGCCTTCCTTCGTAAGGAGCTTGGAAATGCGCTCGGAGTTTTCAATCGAGGTGGTACCCACCAGTACGGGCTGACCGCGCTTCTGGCAGTCTTTGATGTCCTCGATGATGGCCGCGTACTTTTCGTTTTCCGTACGGAACACCTTGTCCTGCTGATCGACGCGGATCATCTGGCGATTGGTGGGAATCACCACCGTTTCCAGACCGTAGATGTCCTGGAATTCGTAAGCTTCGGTGTCGGCCGTACCGGTCATGCCCGCGAGCTTCTTGTACATACGGAAGTAGTTCTGGAACGTGATGGAAGCCATCGTCTGGTTTTCCTGACGGATTTCCACTCCTTCCTTGGCTTCCACAGCCTGGTGCAGACCGTCCGACCAGCGGCGGCCGGGCATCAGACGTCCCGTGAATTCATCAACGATAACCACTTCACCGTTCTGAACAACGTACTGCTGGTCACGGAAAAAGAGCGTATGCGCACGCAGCGATGCGTTCAGATGGTGCATCAGGATGATGTTCTGCGGCGAGTACAAGCTCGAACCATTGGCAATCAGACCGCGTTCCGTCAGGATCTTTTCGACCTTTTCGTGCCCCTTTTCGGAGAGGTACACCTGATGGGCCTTTTCATCAACCCAATAGTCGCCTTCCCCCTTTTCTTCAGCCTGGCGGGTGAGCAACGGCGGAATTTCGTTCACAGCCTTGTAGAGGTCTGTGTTGTCGTCCGCGGCACCGGAAATGATCAACGGCGTGCGGGCTTCGTCAATGAGAATCGAGTCCACTTCGTCAACAATCGCATAGGCCAGAGGGCGCTGACGACGGTTGGCGACTTCGTACTCCATGTTGTCGCGCAGATAGTCAAAGCCGAATTCGTTGTTGGTACCATAGGTGATGTCGGCCGCATAAGCCGCCTTCTTCGATTCGGTGTCTTGCTGAGAAAGGATGGTGCCCACGGTCATGCCGAGGAAGTTGTATAGGCGTCCCATCCAGGCCGCGTCTCGGCTTGCCAGATAGTCATTGACGGTCACCACGTGCACACCCTTGGCAGGAAGCGCGTTGAGGTAAACCGCGAGCGTTGCGGTGAGCGTCTTGCCTTCGCCGGTACGCATTTCGGCGATCTTGCCGTCGTTCAGAACCATGCCGCCGATGAGCTGCACGTCGAAGTGGCGCATACCCAGCACGCGGCGGCTGGCTTCGCGAACGACCGCAAATGCTTCGGGCAGCAGCGCGTCAAGCGTTTCACCCTTTTCCAGACGTTCACGGAATTCAGCAGTCTTGCCACGAAGCTGCTCGTCGGTAAGCGCCTGAATCTCCGGTTCAAGCTTATTGATCTGAGCGCAGCGTTTGCGGTATTGACGAATCAAGCGGTCGTTGCGACTGCCGAAAATCTTGGTAAGAAACGAATCAAACATATATCAACCGATTAAATGTGCACTGTCAGCAAAAGCCTCGTGGACAGTACAAAAAATGGGCACAACACCGCCTGCGATGTCATGCTCGCACAATGGCGGTAATTATAAGCGACTGTAGCAATGCCTTTCGGTTCGGAATTTTCCGACATTTGTGCCATTTTCTTTCCGTCACAGCGCTTTGAAGCAACCGCCTGTAGACTACGTGCACACCGTCTGAGTTTGATTATTCGTTTGTTTGGCTACCTGCCGTTGGTTTCTATGTTTGACAACGTCCGCATCACACGCGCCAATGCGCGCTCCTTTGCGCAAATCAGTCTTGACCGAAGCATGTCGGAAACGCTCGGTCAAGAGCTTTTTGACGTTCGTCGGATTGCGCGAGCCTTTCGTACGGCTGCCAAGTCGGTCAACGTCGGGCTCGACATCACAGACATCAAGAACATTCGGCGCGAGAACGGCGAAGTCGTGATCCTCGTAAAAAACACCGTTCAGCACGCCAAACTGCGGCAGATGCTCCCGCGCCTGAAAATGGCTCTGGAAGAATCTGGGTTTCGTGACCCGATCACCCTTCGCATCAAACCTCCGACGCCTTCGATTCAACTGAGGGAAAATCTTGCTCTCGGTGCCCCGCGCGTGGCTTCCGACAAAAGCGTGGAACTGATTCGCAAAAAAGCCGAGAGTATGAAACCCTCGGCTTTGAAGGATGCGTTGGCTTCGCTTGCAAAAACGCTTGAGAAAGCCAACCGCGAAGATTGATTTAGATCGTGGCCGTCGCCTCGTCTTCTTTAAAGGGACGCTGCGCGGCTTGGACTTCGGTGATTTCCCAGGAGTCGGGTTCGGCCAGCAACGCTCGCAACAGGCGATTATTAAGCGCATGGCCCGATTTGTAGGCGACATATCGAGCCAGAAGAGGATGCCCCAGCACGTAAAGGTCACCCATCGCGTCCAAAATCTTGTGCTTCACAAATTCGTCGTCGGAACGAAGTCCGCCCACGTTAAGCACGCGGAACTCATCCATCACGATGGCGTTTTCAAGCGTGCCGCCCTTGGCAAGTCCCATAGATCTGAGCAACTCCACTTCGGACACGAAGCCGAAAGTGCGCGCACGACTGACGGCTTGCTCATAGGTTTCAAGCCCCAAATCCACCACGGCATGCTGCACGGTCGAGTCAATCGCCGGATGACCGAAAGCAATCGCAAAATCGAGAACCATGCCGTTGTGCGGCTCCAGACGCGCCCATTTGTCGCCGTCGCGCACTTCGATCGTCTTTTTCACGCGTACAAAACGGCGCGGCACGGGCTGCTCCAAAATGCCGGCGCTACGGATGAGATAGACAAAAGTCGCACCGGAACCGTCCATGATCGGAATTTCCGGCGCATCCACTTCAACGATGAGGTTATCAATACCCAAGCCGTTGAGCGCACTCATCAGGTGCTCAATCGTGGAGACGATGACCTTGCCTTCGTTCAAAGTCGTTGCCAAACGCGTATCGTTGACGGCTTCGGCTCGACTCGGCAAATCCACCGCCGGCGTAATGTCGACGCGGCGAAACACAATACCCGTATCGGGCGGAGCCGGTCGCATCAGGAGCTTGACCTTGCGACCGGAATGTAGACCGATGCCGACGGCAGATGCCGTCTGTTTGATCGTTCGCTGCTTGATCATGCCCGACGACTAATTACTTGTTGCGAAGAATAGACGGAACGTTAGCCATCGAGAAAGGATCATTGCTGCCCGAAGAACCGCCCCAGACATCAGGTTCGGAAACACCGGTTGCCGGACGCATCGGCTGCGGAGCCGGTTCATAAGCAGGTTGCGGCGTGGCGGAGTGCAGCGGAGGCGCCGTCACCACCGGCTGCTGCGGCATAGCGGCAGGTTGCTGTGCCGGCGTCGCATTGGATCGAATCACGTTGTTGATGTTGACAGTGTCGGTCGCAGGCGCCTGCTGCATATCGGAAGCCGGGCGATCCAGACCGGTTGCCACCACCGTGACGCGCAGCTCTTCTCCCATTTCATTGTCAAAGGCCGTGCCGATGAGCTGGATGGCGTCCTTGCTCACGAAATTCTTCATCACGGTCATCACCTGTCGCACTTCGGCCTGCGTCATCGTATCGGCAGAAGCCGTCACGTACACCAGCAGACCGCGGGCGCCCTGCAGATTGGCACCTTCAAGCAGCGGGCAGGCAATGGCACGCTGGGCCGCTTCACGGGCACGATCGGGACCGGCGGCCGTTGCCGTACCCATCATGGCCGTACCGCGTTCGCTCATCACCGTACGCAAGTCTTCAAAGTCAACGTTGATCAGGCCCGGCGTGTGGATGATTTCGGCAATACCGTTACAAGCCTTGTAGAGCACGTCGTCGGCAGCGGCAAAACACTCGACCATCGTGGCGTTGTCACCGACTTCCTCTTCGAGCTTGTCGTTGAGAATCACGATCAGGCTGTCGACCTGTTCCTTGAGATTTTCAATGCCGGCCTGAGCCTGACGCATACGGCGCGAGCCTTCGAACTCAAAGGGCTTGGTGACGACAGCCACCGTCAGAATGCCGAGTTCCTTGGCAATCTTGGCGATCACGGGAGCCGCACCGGTACCCGTTCCGCCGCCCATACCAGCCGTGATGAACAGCAAATGCGTGCCTTCGAGAGATTCGCGGATCTGTTCGGAAGCGTCAAGAGCGGCCGCCGCCCCCACTTCCGGCTTGGCACCGGCACCCAAACCGGTTTTGCCGAGCGGGATCACAATATCGGCACGGGAGCGATTGAGCGCCTGTTGGTCGGTGTTGGCAGCGATAAAGGTGATGCCCTGAGCTTTTTTATCAATCATGTGCTCGACGGCATTTCCGCCGCCGCCGCCCACACCGATCACCTTGATGCAGGCGTTGAAAATAGTGGTTGAACCGGTTTCCGGAGCAAAATCAAAGGACATTCGCTGTTTCCTTGTAATCCTTAAACACGCACAGACGCTGCCGCCCAGTTTGAGTCATGAACGCCTCTGCTGAGCAGTAAAAGACGTTCTGCGGCCGCTTTTCCACGAATCCGCTAATTATCGCCGATTTTGCACCGGAAAAGTGCACTTTTTTTAGCGCGTACGTTGCAAAAAGCAAATTTCGGCTAGACCAAAGAAAACACTTGGGAAACCCACGCAATCGGTTCTCGCCCGTGAGCCTGCAACCAATCGTTGGCCGCCTTAAAGTGCCCGCACCCGATAAAAGGAACCGGCGGGCGACGAGCCGACAACGGAGAAGGGTGGTTGCTTGAGAGAACCAATACCTCGGCCTTGGCTCTGGCTTGGATGCGTTCCTTCTTTTTCTGTGCCGAAGCGCCCCACAACATAAAGACTGTGGGACGAGCCTCCTCTAGCACGCGATCAATCAAGCGATCCGTCAACGTTTCCCAACCTTTGCCCGCATGAGATTGCGGTGCGCCGTCTTCTACAGTGAGCGTCGCATTCATCAAAAGCACGCCCTGTCGCACCCAATCGGTCAGGTCACCCACGGCAGGATGTTCTCCCTCTCCTTCAAGGGCGATTTCCTTAAAGATGTTTTTGAGACTCGGAGGAAGCTTCTTTAACTGCGCGGGTACAGAAAAAGCCATGCCCATCGCCTGTCCCGGTCCGTGATACGGGTCCTGCCCCAAAATCACAACGCACACGTCTTGGGGTTGCGTCAGTCGAAACACCCGATACGGATCCGGAGGATAAATCACGGCTCCCTCCTTCAGTCGCTCCTGAAGGAAACTCAATAGATCTTTGCCCGCTTCGGATGCAAAGAAGGCATCAAATTCGCCCTTCCAAGACGTAGCAATACCGTCAGTCGCAAATCGATGCATCATGAGTCCCCAAAAAGCTCCTGCAGTGCGGCCCCGGGCGAAATTTCCCGCATAAAGGCTTCACCGACCAAAAATGCGCCCACACCGGCATGACGCAGACGCTGCACATCTTCTTGCGTACGAATTCCGCTTTCGGTCACAAACAATCGATCCTGAGGAATCAGTCGCTTCAGTTTCAAAGTTTGCTCAATGCTCGTTTCAAAGGTTCGAAGGTTGCGGTTGTTAATGCCGATCATCGGCGTTCCGGGAAGTTTGAGAGCCCGCTCGATTTCTTCTTCGTCGTGCGTTTCGACAAGCACGTCCATTCCAAGCGTTGCAGCACAGGCCGTCAATTCCGCCGCTTTTTCATCGCCAAGCGCCCGCATGATCACCAACACGGCGTCTGCCCCCATCGCACGCGCCTCATATACTTGGTAGACATCAATCAAAAAATCCTTGCGCAGCATCGGAATATTGACGTGTTTGCGCACGGCGACAAAGGTATCGTTCGACCCCATGAAAAATTCCCTGTCCGTCAACACCGACAGACACGCTGCTCCATGCGCTTCGTAATCAAGCCCCGTTTCAATGGGACGAAAATTTTCGCAAATCACACCTTTGCTCGGACTGGCTTTTTTCACTTCCGCAATCACAGCAGGCCGATTGGCATTCATTTTGCGTTGAAGAGCTTGAGCAAAGCCTCGGGCCGGCGATTGGGCAAGTGCCCGATCCTTTAACGCCGGTAATTCGACTTGAGTCTTTGCCAACTCAACTTCTTGAGCTTTGACAGCAAGAATCTTTTCCAAAATATCGGTCATAACTTTCTAAGAGCGCAACGGCTCAATCCTTTTTCGATACGTCTAGATTGTATCGACGAGCGATCGCCTGTCTGTTCTTCGGCAGTGTTTTTTACCTGAACCGACAACGCATTTCTGACCGCCGAAAAATCAAGTTTTCTTCGGTCGAACTTTTTTCGCGGAAAAATTTGCAAGAAACAAAAGTTTTCTTATAATGCGTGATTCCCGCGGGGTGTAGCGCAGCCCGGTAGCGCGCCTGCTTTGGGAGCAGGATGTCGGGAGTTCGAATCTCTTCACCCCGACCACTTGCTTGACAGAAGCATCCCTGCCCGTAGCTCAGTTGGATAGAGCATCGGCCTTCTAAGCCGAGGGTCGCTGGTTCGAATCCTGCCGGGCAGGCCAAGCGAGACGGGAACAAAAAATTTGATGGTGGGTGTAGCTCAGTTGGTAGAGTCCCGGATTGTGATTCCGGTTGTCGTGGGTTCGAGTCCCATCTCCCACCCCAGAATTCCGAACCTCTAGCCCTTGCGGCTGGAGGTTTGTTGTAAAAAAATAGGTTTTGCCCGGGTGGCGGAATGGTAGACGCAGAGGATTCAAAATCCTCCGCCTAAAAAGCGTGAGAGTTCGAGTCTCTCCCCGGGCACCACCACCGAAGAGCCTTCAGCAGCATCCTGCCGGAGGCTTTTTCGTTTCTGCCTCAAGCAGCATTTCAACACCAGAAACAACATCAAGAGTGTAAGCATGCAGCCCTGGCTTGCATGTTTTCGGTAAGGTAACGATGTGAATCTTTGCTTTACTTTTTAGCCGATCTCATCGCTATAGTTGCTTGTTTTTAAACATTTTTCAGCTTGATTTGCACCAATTGAATCCGCGCTTCTACCTTTGTGCGTTATTGGTATAAGAGCAATGCTTCACCAGGATCGTGACAGCAATTCGAACAGATGGCAAAACCGCCCCTAAGGACAGTAGGTCAGAGAGAGTCCGGAGTCCGACGATACATCACCGAGGCTATTTACCTAATGCACGGCAATCGTCTTGACCTGAGCCCATACATCCATGCCGGGGCGCAATTGAAGTTCGTGAGCCGCACGTGCCGTCAATTCGGACATGATGATCGTTCCGGCCGCCTCAACCTGCACCACTTTGCGACTCGGATCGCTACCGTCGTCAATGGCGGCCACCGTGCAGGGAAACACATTCTGAATGCTTGTCTGAGATGGTTTGCTGACGGAGAGCGACACGTCATCGGCATTGACCATCAGGCGCACGCTGCTTCCAAGTGCCACCCCCGTATCACGTACCCAGAAGTGCATGCCGCCGCTTACGACTTTCATCAGGCTCCAGTCGCTGTCGCGCTCCTCTACTGTTCCCATCACCAATAGCGAACGGCTGGCTTTGCGGCCTTTTTTCTGCATCAGATGCAACCAGGTTTCCGCCACAGGCCCGTTGTCAACAAGTTTGCCGTTATCGATCACAGCTAATCGATCGGCCAGGCGCATCACTTCTTCTTCGGAGTGCGTTACGTAAAGAATCGGCAAATTGAGTTCTTTCTTCAGCCGATCAATCCAGGGCATGATTTCCAATCGACGGGCGTGATCCAAGGCGGCAAGCGGTTCGTCCATAAACAGCGCCGTCGGTTTGATTGCCAACGACCTCGCAATGGCACAGCGCTGACGTTCGCCGCCGGAAAGCTCCGACGTACGTCGTTCGAGCAGATGCCCGATCCCCAACAATTCGACCGCATCATCCAGACGCTTTTCACCGTCCTTGTCCGAAATGCGCTTCAAGCCGAAGCGTAAATTTTCACGAACATTGAGGTGATCGAACAGACTGGCTTCCTGAAACACATAACCGATGCGGCGTTCATAGGTCGGCACGAAAATCCTCTTTTCGTCATCTTGCCAAACCTGGCCGGTGATTCGCACATAACCTTTCGCTTTTTCCAATCCGGCCGCACTGCGCAACACTGTGGTTTTGCCGCACCCTGATACGCCAAAAAGCACTGTCACGCCTCCGTTCGGAAGCGTCAGGTCCACATCCAGCGTAAAGCCCGTGCTGCGGGAAAGCGTCAGGCGAATGCGATCGTCAGTGTTCTCGGCCATGTCCACACTCAAAACGGTTTCGGAGTCGAAAATTCGAAGAAAAACGCTACACCGGCGTGGCCGACACATTGGCGGCCTTGGCACGACGGTTAAAGAGCGTCACAAAAAGCAGCACCAGGAAGGAAAAGACAAGCATGCCGCCGGCAAGCACATGCGCATTGTCATATTCCATGGCTTCCACGAAAGTGTAGATCTCGGTTGAGACCACCTGTGTCTTGCCCGGAATATTGCCGCCGATCATCAGCACCACGCCGAATTCTCCGATGGTGTGCGCAAAGGTAAGCACCATGGCAGTCAGGAACCCCGGTCGAGCCAGTGGAATCACGACGGAAAAAAAGGCGTCCAGGGGTTTGGCCCCCAAAGTTGCCGCCACTTCCATCGGTCGGTTGCCGATGGACTCAAACACTCCTTGCAATGGCTGCACGGCAAAGGGCAAGGAATAGATGATGGAGCCCACGACCAAGCCGGAAAAATTGAAGGTCATCAGCCCCAATCCAAGCGATTGCGTGAGCTGGCCGATGGGGCCGTGCGGCCCCATCGCAACCAGAATGTAAAAACCCAGCACAGAAGGCGGCAACACCAAAGGCAAGGTCACAACGGCGCTGATCGGCGCACGCCAGGCGCTTTTGGTGCGGGCAAGCCACCAGGCAAGAGGCGTCGCAAGCACCAATAGAAATGCTGTGGTGACCGCCGCAAGCTTCAGACTCAACCAAACGGGTTCAAGTGAAATGGCTTCCATTTGTTCTCTTTCGTGTCGGATTTGACAGTGCCAACGACGAAATTACTTGTCGCCGTAGCCGTAGTCAAGCTTCACCTTGGCCGCTTCCTGGCCTTGCAGGAACTTCAGGAATTCCTTGGCCGCGTCCTGATTCTTGCCCTGCTTCAGAAGCACGGCGTCCTGAGCGATCTTGCCATAGAGTTCAGCCGGAACGATCCAGCCGGAACCCGAGGTGATCTTGCCGTTTTTATAAACCTGACTCAGAGCCACAAACCCGATGTCGGCGTTGGCGGTCTTCACAAAATTAAAAGTCTTGCCAATATTGTCGCCTTCCACAAACTTCGGACTCACCTTATCAAAGAGCTTCAAAGACTTGAGGGTTTCGTGGGCGGCCAGACCGTAAGGAGCAAGCTTGGGATTAGCCACGGCGCACTTATTGAAGTCGCCCGAAGCAAGCAGCGCCTTGCCGTCCTTGATCTTATTTGCGTCCGCACTCCACAAAACGAGCTTGCCGACGGCATACGTAAAGCTCGTCCCCTTTACGCCGTAACCTTCGTCAATGGCCTTCTTGGGCGTCTTGGCGTCAGCCGCCAACAGCACGTCATAGGTCGCACCGTTCTTGATCTGGCCATAGAACATACCGGTGGCGCCGAAGCTCAGAACCAACTTGTGGCCGGTCTGCTTTTCAAAAATCGGAGCCAGTTCTTTGGCCGGAGCCGTAAAGTTGGCGGCCACAGCTACATGCACTTCAGCTGCGCTCACGCAAAAAACGGTACCGAGCAGCGCGGCGGCAACGGCGGTTTTGACGAGTTTCATGTTTTCTCTCCCAAATTGAGATGAAGTGTCTTTCCAAGATTCGACCGCAGATATCGGCTGACATCCGCGGCCATTCAAATTTTGAATAGCGCAACGTTATCACATTTATGAATACCGCAAAGAACAACACCTCAGCACTTGCCGTAAACTAGCGAAATGTTTTTAAGGGAATTGACGTATGACCACCTCCGACACCGAACGTCCTGAAAACTCGCCCTCGCAGCTTGTTGCCGCGCCGATTGCGCTCACCCGCCAACTCGAGCAGCTCGTCGACAAGCGCATCAACATTTTGCGGCGCATTCACGAAACAGGCTCGATTTCGGAGGCAGCCCGCCTCTCCAACGTCTCATACAAAGCCGCCTGGCAAGCGCTCGAAACGCTCACCAACCTCGCGGGCGTTCCGTTGGTGGAAAAAGAAGTGGGTGGCAGCAAAGGCGGCGGCACGAAACTCACCGCAGCCGGTGTAACGGTCCTGGAACTCTCCGAAAAACTCACGCAGGCTCGCGAATCCGTCCTGATGCAATTCGCCTCCCGCGTCACCCCCGAACTTGTCCCATTGAGTTCGGCTACCTTGCGCACCTCCATGCGAAATCAGTTTCCCGTCACGATCATGCACATTGCCCGCGGTCCTGCCCTGGTGCGCGTGCACATGCGCATTGACGACGTCAACAACCTCAAAGCGACGCTCACTCAGGAAAGCGCACAATTGCTCGGTCTCAACCAAGGCGACAAGGCGCTCGCCTTATTCAAAGCCACAAGCGTGGAAGTTGCTCATCACGTCGAACCGATCAAGGGCTCAAGCGTCATTTCCGGCACCGTCATTCGCAGCGCGCGTCAGGATAAGGGCGGAGAAGTTACGTTGCGTCTGGCCGGCGGCACGTCCCTTGTCGGCTTTGCCCGTGCCGGTCACGGTTTGAAGTTGGGAGACCATGCCGAAGCGCTCGTCACCGCGCAAGCCGTGGTCGTCGCGCAAATCGCCTAGGCCAAGTCATTCGTTCGGGCAGGCCGCTTCTGGGACATCCTCTTACAGGCTAAGGATGCGGTACACCTGAGATCCACGCAAGGAATTAGGCCGAATGGCCAAGCCAAAACGCTTTTTGACATAAATCAAAGCAAATCCTGCTTTCGCTCTTCAGGTTTGTTTAAGCGCGGTTTATGATTGCGGCCTAAACCTTGCGGTCGAATGTCCTTGTCCTTACTTGCTTTCTGCGGACGACATTCCTAGAACACCGCAGAGACTTTGTCTGCCGAACAAGATAAATAAACGGCCCCAACATACAGGTCAAACGGCGGCAAAGAGCAAGATCAAACAACAAGGAGGATTTTCGTATGGCTTTCAATAAGAACGGCAAGTGGTATGGTGCCGGCCTAGTGTTGGTCGGTGCCGTGATCGGCGTTGCTCTCGTGAGCGCCGGCACGTCTGTGGTTCATTGGTCCGGTTCCACCGAATTCTGCGGCACTTTCTGCCACTCGATGGACGCCGCCTACGCGTCCTACAAGAAGGGCCAGCACGCCCAGACCTTCTCCGGCGCCAAGGCCGAATGCGTGGACTGCCACCTGAAGTATGAATCCGTGCACTCCATCAGCCAGGCTCAGGTCGTCGGCCTGCTCTGGCACAAGGCCGTTTCCGGCTCCAACTCTCTGTGGGGTGAAATCCGCGGCACGCTCAGCACGCCCGAAAAGCAGATTGAAAAGCGTGAAGAAATGGCTGAAGCCGTTCAAAAGTGGATGGTTTCCGTTGATTACGTCACCTGCCGCGGCTGCCATGACATCGGCAACATGAAGGTCAACCCGGCCAAGCCGATGGTTGCGCCGATGCACAAGGCTTTTGCCGATCAGCCCAAGACCGACTGCGTGGCTTGCCACAGCACTGCCGGCCACAAGTACGAATAATTCGTACGGTCGACATTTTCGGCTTGCAGCGCCTGCCCGCCTTTGCCGCGCGCAGGCGTTTTTCTTTGCTTTTGCGCCGGCCGCAGGCGCGGTACAATCGTGTGTTGATTTCGTCTCGGCACCAAATGTCGAGCGCTTAGTATTTGTCACGGCCAACTTTTTGTTTGCCTTCGGAAAGTCTCCATGCAGTCTCAGGAACACACCACCGTTTACCGCAAGGACTATCGTCCCTACTCTCACAGCATTGACTCGGTCGAGCTCGACTTTGTCTTGAATCCCGAGTCCACAACGGTCACCTCCACCATGGTCGTCACGCCGCTGCGCGGTGCCGCCACCCATGACCTTGTCCTTGACGGCGGACACGATCTTTTTATCGAAAAGGTCCTCATTGACGGTCAGCAGGCAAACGAACGCTATCAGATGGGCCAGGGACAGCTCACCATCAAAAATATCTCCAAGCAGTCAACCGTCACCATCGTCAACCGCATCGTTCCCGTGAACAACACGTCGCTTTCGGGCATCTACATGAGCCGAGGCGCCTTCATGAGTCAGTGCGAAGCTCAGGGCTTTCGCAACATCACCTATTGGCCCGATCGCCCCGATGTGATGAGTCGCTTTACCGTCACGATTCACGCCGACAAGACGCTCTACCCCGTTCTGCTTTCCAACGGCAATCTGGTCGCCGAGGGAGACGAGGCCGACAATCGTCATTGGGTGCGCTGGGAAGATCCCTTTAAAAAACCGTGCTACCTCTTTGCTCTGGTAGCCGGTCAGTTCGTGGCCCGCGAAGACAAAATCAAAACGAAGAGCGGCCGCGAGGTGCTCCTGCAGGTTTGGACGGAAGAAAAGAACTACCCCAATTCCGAGCATGCGCTCGAAAGCCTCAAGAAGGCCATCGCCTGGGATGAAGAACGTTGGGGACTCGAACTTGATCTCGACCGCTTCATGATCGTTGCCACCGACGACTTCAACTTCGGGGCGATGGAAAACAAGGGCCTCAATATTTTCAATTCCCGCTATGTGATGGCTTCGCCCTCTATTGCCACCGACACGGACTACCAAAACATTGAATCCATTGTCGGTCACGAGTACTTCCACAACTGGACGGGCGATCGCATCACGCTGCGCGACTGGTTCCAGCTCACGCTCAAGGAAGGCCTGACGGTGTTTCGCGAGCAGGAATTCACGGCCGACATGCAGCCTGACGAATCGAGCCGCGCCGTCGCACGCATTCACGCTGTGCGCACGCTTCGCAGTAGCCAGTTCCCGGAAGACGCCGGCCCCATGGCTCACCCGATTCGCCCGGAAAGTTACCGAGAAATCGACAATTTCTACACAATGACGGTGTACGAAAAGGGCGCCGAAGTCATCCGTATGCTCCAGACGCTCCTCGGCAAAGACGGCTTTAAGAAGGGCATGGATCGTTACGTGCAGCTCTACGACGAATCGGCCGTTACCTGTAACGACTTCATTCAAGCCATGGCCGACGCCAACGGAGTTGATCTCACCAATTTCAGTTTATGGTGGTCTCAAGCCGGCACCCCGCGCGTTTCCGTGGAAACGAACTGGAATCAGGACGACTGCACCTTCACGATTCGCGCTTCGCAGTCGACGCCTCCGACACCCGGGCAAGCTGAAAAGTACCCGCTTGTGATTCCGATTCTCGTCGGTTTGATCGGTCGCGACGGCAAAGATCTGCCCTTGAAGCTTGTCGGTTCCGACGAGGAACCCGTCACCACCGCCAAACTCGTTCTTGAGACGACCGATGACGAATGGACTTTTGAAGGCATCACGGAAAATCCGGTTCTGTCTCTGGGTCGAGGCTTTTCGGCTCCCGTGATCTTCGATTACGCCTATACGCTGCAAGAGCTTCAGTTCCTGGCACTGCACGATTCCGACGGTTTTAACCGCGCCGACGCTTTCGAGCGTTTGATGCTTGCCGTCATCAACGAAGTCGTCACCATGATCGAAAACGGAGTGGAACCCGACGTTCACGGCACGCTCATTTCGGCTTTCGAAGGCATTCTCACCAACACGAATCTGTCGCCCGAATACCGCGCCACCGTGCTCACGTTGCCTTCTGAAAAGAGCATCGCGGCTCACCGCGCCATGATCAACCCGCAGGCCATTCGTCAGGCCCGCATCTTCGTGATGGAAACGATCGGCCGCAAACTCTCGCACAAGCTCGGTCAGCCGCTTCATACCGAAAACATGCGCAACATGACGCTCGAATACCGATTCGATCCGAAGGAAGCCGGCAAACGCGCCCTGAGCAATCTCACGCTCGAGTATCTGCTCGCCGGCGGCAACGCCCGAGCCCTGTTGGATGCCCGCGATCAGTTCGAACTCTCGGACAACCTCACCGATCGTCTTGCCGCGCTGCGCATGATCGTCAACAGCCAGAGCCCGGCCAAGATCGACGTCTTGAATGCCGCAGGCAAACTCTGGGGCAACGAGCCGCTTCTGATTAACAAGTGGTTCTCGGTGCAGGCCACGGCACGCGTCTATCCCAACGAATGTCCGGTGCTCGACCGCATCAAGTCGTTGATGCAGTGTCCTGTGTTCTCGCTCAAGAACCCGAACAACGTCTATGCGCTTGTCAATACGTTCTTCGTGGCAAACGAACCTGAATTCCACCGCCCCGACGGCGCCGGCTACGAATTCTGGGCCGACATGGTGCTGCAGCTCGACTCCATCAACAGTCACGTGGCTGCCCGCCTGGCCCGTGCGTTGGACAACTGGCGCCGCTATACGCCGGAACTCGCACGCCTCATGCATGCGGCTCTCACCAAAGTCGCCCGCACCGAAAATCTTTCGGCCGGCGTGAGCGAAGTGGTGGAAAAAGCGCTCAACACCTACTGACTACCCATCATCCGTCCTTGCTCTAAAAAAAGAGAAGAGTTATGCAACAGATCACTTTAAGCGACATGCTCGCCAACGAAGTCAAGACCAACGGCCTTGATGAAAAACTCGCCCGATTGATCGAAACCGTGGCTGCCTGCGGCGTGGAAATCAGCTCCGAAGTCGCCTGCGGCGCCCTCTTGGGCGTGCTCGGCATGGCAGGCAGCGAAAACGTGCAGGGCGAAGAGCAGAAAAAACTCGACGTCATCAGCAACGACATCGTCACCAATGCCGTGCTTGAGTCGGGCGTTGTCGCCGCCTGTGCTTCGGAAGAAATGGATCACTGTGTGGCAGCCGACTGTACAGATCGCCGCCCCTATCTCATCTGCTACGACCCGCTTGACGGCTCAAGCAACATCGACATCAACGTCTCGATCGGAACGATCTTTTCGATCCTGCCCAATCCGCACGAAGACGCTACCGCTCCGCAGGATGCCGACTTTCTGCAGCCCGGCGACCGTCAGCTTGCCGCCGGCTACATCATGTACGGTCCGCAAACGCAGATGGCGCTCACTCTCGGCCGCGGCGTGGTGATGTTTACGCTTGATCCCCGCACCAACACCTACATCCTCACCAACGACAACGTGCAGGTGCCCGAACAGGCCAAGGAATTTGCGATTAACTGCTCGAACAAGCGCCATTGGGAAGCCCCCGTGAACCGCTACATCGAAGAACTTCTTGCCGGCAAAACCGGCGTCCGAGGCAAGGACTACAACATGCGCTGGGTGGCAGCTATGGTTGCCGAAGTACACCGCATCCTTTGCCGCGGCGGAATCTTCATGTACCCCAAGGACAACCGCGATCCCTCCAAACCCGGCAAGCTTCGTCTGATGTACGAAGCCAATCCCATGTCCTGGTTGATGGAACAGGCCGGCGGCCGCGCCACCAACGGCTACGAACGCATTCTTTCGATCAAGCCCAAAAAACTGCATCAGCGCGTGGCCGTTTTCCTCGGTGCCAAAGAAGAAGTTGAGCGTGTGACCTTGTATCACACCACATAAACACCTTTCGCTCTTTCGCGACACAACCGTAACTCCCGCCCACTAGCCACTAATTGCGGAAAAGGCCCTTGGGCGGGATCCATCCTGCAACACAAAACAATTGCGCTACTTGTCGGGTAGCATATCCAGGCATCTGCATAGCTGGATGCCTCGGTAAGTCGTGTCACTAAATTTTTTCGGAATTGGTACACACGATTATTGGTATTCGTGAACTTAAACTGGTATCGAGAAAAATCCCAAGAGAACTTCCGCACTTTTGATAGGTCCATCCAGTTTCATTTGACAAATACCAGGGTAAAGCTCAAGCATTTGTACCCCGTACTTGATCCGAATTCATTAGCTATTGCTGAGTACTAAATTCAGTACTCTGGCGGGATGGTTGCATTCGTCCAAACCTAGGTTCATTCCTATTTACACCAACAGGCTTAACAAATTTGAATCTCGCCATCAGGGAGAGCAATTGTTTTACAGTTGTTTTCGAATGGAACGCCTTTCGATACGCTCTGACTTTCTTTCTAACCCACTAATGAGATACCTTTCCTCCCACAAGATATCTCGCAATGAATCAGATTGTTTGTACTTCATTAGAAAGTAAAAGTAATCCTTTAAACTGAACCCCACTCGTTTACTTGAGTAATAAAGCTCAACGAGGTCCTTGTTTCTCCAACGCCTTGGGGTCCTTCTTCGGATTTGAGCGCGGTGTAAATCAATTAAAAAAAGTCGTGGTCTGAGTGGGTCTTTTACTGTTAAGTCAACAAGGAAGTGGACCAAATAGCAATCCCGATGGTTAACGCCTCCTTCATGTATTCGACGCAACATATCAGCAACTTCAGCAATGACCGCTCGTTTGTGTTGATATGAGGGAGGAGTCTCTCTCCATTGGAGGCAGTATGCAAGCAAATCGATCGTCGGACTCAGCTCTTTCGTTATGATGAATGATTCGCGTCCGAAAGGACTAAGTCCTCTCTCACCAAAAGCTACAACCTCCATAGTATTCACATTGAGTTCATGTAGCTTCGAAATCGCGAGATATTCGTTTCTGGCTCCCAACACAGGCAACTTCAGACAAACTAAATTCTTCAAAATCTCTCTCAATGAACTTCCTGTGTGGAACTTGATGTAAAAAACTTGTCCTGCAAATTCAAATCGAGTAGTCGATCGATTGAGCACCTGCCTGTAGATCGCTCCCTCGATTTTTTTGATCTCCTCAAACGGGTCCTTATCTTTCCAAGCTTCTTTAAAAGGTGATGAAAGAAAAATCATCTTAGCGTTAGCTGTAGTAGTTCAGTTTTGAATTGACTGAAGCCGAGAAAATTCGGCGTAGAGCCCATTCTTGCCCAACAGTTCAGAAGGGGTACCCTCCTCAACAATAAGACCTTCTTGCAGAGTCACAATGCGATCAACGTTATCCACCATAGAAAGCCGGTGTGCAATGATCAGGCACGTACGTCCCCTCATTAAGCGAGACAAGGCTTGCTTTATCAGTTGCTCAGACTTGCTGTCAAGAGAGCTTGTTGCCTCATCGAGAATAACAATCGGAGCGTTTTTAAGAAAGGCTCTTGCAATAGAAATCCGCTGTCGTTGCCCCCCGGACAAGAGCCGCCCACCCTCTCCTACTATGAAATCAAGTCCTTGCTGCGGATCCTTTAAAATCTCAGAAAGTGCTGCCGCTTCAATGGCAGCATCAATGTCTTTATCTGTCGCCTCGGGACAACCGTACGCAATATTCTCACGTACAGAGGCATCAAAAAGAAAAACATCCTGCGAAACCACCGCAATCTGATTTCTCAGACTGTCCAGCGTACAGTCTCGGACATCAAAGCCATCGATTTTGACACTACCTTCCGTGATTTCCACAAACCGCGGAAGCAAATTGGCCATGGTGGTTTTGCCTGAACCAGAATGTCCAATTATCGCAATGTGTTCCCCTGCCCTTATACGAAAACTGATGCCCTTGAGTGTTTCAAGATCGCTTCCCGGATAACGAACATGGACGTTCTCAAAATCAACAAAGCCTTTAACCCTGTCAAGAACAATCTTGCCGGAGTCTTCCTGTACCGGCGCATCCATCATCGCAAAGATACTTCTGGCTGCAACACCGATGGCGGTAAAAGTGGCATTTAACCCTGCAAGTTTTTGAAGCGGCTGCATCAAAAAAAGCATAGCCGAGAGAAAAGTGATGAAGTCCCCGACTGAAAGAGTTCCGGATCGAGCCTGAATCAAGGCGAAGGAAACAACCACGGCCACGCCTAACATGGAAACTACCTGAGTGATCGGTGTTCCAAGACTTGAGAATTTTTTCTTATCAAGCGTCGTGCGCCGTATGGCTTGATTGATTTTACGAAAGTGCTCTTTTTCCAAATCGTAGGTGTCGTTGATCTTTATGAGACGTTGGGCTCCATAGGCCTGCTGAACACAAGTAAGTGTGTCTGCAATAGCTTCCTGTCCCTTGTGAACTGCCTTTTTCATTTGCCTGCGGATGATGCCTAGCAAAAATGTAGCCAAAGGGCCAACAACGCAAGTTACAAGCGTCAGCTGCCAGTTTTGCCACAATAAAAGCCCAAACAACGCCAATACCTGCAAGGAGTCTCGTACCAAAACCATTGCAGCCTGTGTTGCCCCGGACAATGCAATATTGGCTTCGTTTACGAACTTCGAAGCAGCCTCTCCCGAGGAAAACTGCTGGTATTGCTCCAAGGGCCAACGAAGCATATTGTCGAAAAGTTGCGTGCGTATGGTCACAAGCATCGATTGACTAACCTTGGTCATTGTGTAATTACTCATGACAAGTGCTACGGCATAAAGGAGCGTAATGACAATCAGAGCCATAGGAGCCAGCATGATCATGTCAGGATCCTGTTCATAAAATCCCTGCTGTGTAAGCACCCCTAAGAGCTTAGATGTGACTGCTGTAGTGCTAGCCACGATTGCCGTCCAAAAACAGGACACAATAATGAGCCATTTGTAAGGTCTGGCATAACCAGCCAAACGAAACAGCACAGGATCGAAAAATCTAGACAGCATGAGCAACCTCCTACCCAGTCTGCACAACAGCCCCATTTTGAGCAAGCCCCTGAAGTTTGCAGAAATGGGCATAAAGGCCGTTATTGTGCATTAACTCAGAATGCGTCCCGACTTCGATAATCACGCCGCCTTGCATGACAACAATCCTGTTAGCGTACTCAATAGTGGACAGTCGGTGAGCCACAATGAAAGTGGTCCTGTCTTTCATCAACCTGGCAAGTGCAAGCTTAATATGATGCTCGGACTCGGCATCCAAAGCACTCGTGGCTTCGTCGAGAATAAGAATGGGAGCATCCTTAAGAAGCGCCCGAGCAATCGAGATACGCTGCTTCTGGCCCCCGGACAAGCGCCCACCGGCTTCGCCGACCAAAGTGTCGAGGCCTTGGGGAAGAGCTTCAATGAAACTGTTCAATGATGAAGCTTCCAGTGCCTGTTGGATCTGGTCCTCCGAAGCATGGGGACACCCATAAACAATGTTGTCACGGATCGTTCCATCAAAAAGAACGATGTCTTGCGAGACGATAGCAATTTTGCTCCGCAAGGATTTGAGCGTAAATGTCTGTGCGTCAACTCCGTCAATCAGAATTCGACCGGAAGTCGGATTCCAAAAACGAGGGAGCATGTTGACAAGCGAAGATTTGCCAGAACCTGACAACCCCACCAGCGCGATGGTTTCCCCGGCATTAACGGCAAACGAAAAATCATGCACGGCATCATGAGCGGCCCCTGGATACCGAAGGCTGACATTCTCAAAAACGATCCCCTGCCCTATGTTGGTGAGTTCCTTAGTACCGTTGTCAGCTTCAGACGGTTCATCAAGCGTAGCAAAAATAGATTCAGCTGCTACAGAGATGCCCACAAAAGCCGCATTGATTTCCGTCATGCGCCGCAAAGGAGGCAATAGAAGCATCATAGCTGTCAGAAACGTAATGAACTCGCCAAGCGTAAGCATTCCGCGTTGGGACTCAATCATGGCCACAACAAGAACAACCGCTACTCCGCAGACTCCCAGCAACTGAGCCGACGGCGTAGACAAAGAACTTATCTTTGTCATATCCAACATTAATCTTCGTACCGCATTATTGACATCACTAAATCGACCGTTTTCCTGAGCATAAGTATTGCTAATCTTGATGAGTTGCCTTGCGTCGTAGCTTTCCTTCAATCGAACAAGCAGGGTAGCGATGTTTTGTTGTGCGCCGGCAAGGATGTTTCGCAGTTTTGATGATATGAGTCGAATCAATCCAACAATAAATGGGATGATGATCAGAGCTACTAATGTCAGGATAATATCGTGCCAAACCAACACTGCGAATAACCCGATAATCTGCAGGAAATCACGCACAAGGACAATAACGTGCCGAGTAGCACTGGAAAGAGCAACATTTGCCTCATTAACAAATTTGGATGCAATGAGTCCTGTAGCATTTCTCTGATATGTGGATTCCGGCCATGTCAAGATTTTGGCAAATAGTTGTTCCCTCAACTGAAAGAGCACAGATTGACTCACTTTGGACAGCAGATAATTACTCATGAACATACTGCCACCGTTCAAAACCGCAATGAACACCAGAGCAAACGGTGCAGCAATTACAATCCAAGGCTGCTGATCATAAAAGCCCAATTGCGTCAGGTTTCCAAACAAAACTGCAATCAAAGATGAAGTTGATGCTGAAAGAACCATAAAGCAAGCAGAGCTAATAATTAATAATTTAAAGTTAACTAAATAACTTAATAGCCTGGCCGCACTCGTATTTTTCTTTAAAAACCAAAACATTCAACAATTTCTATTTCTTAGATCTAAGGAAATTAAGTTTTAACAACGAGAAACTATAATTTTCAGTGAAAGCGGCAAAAGAATAAATTTTGCCAATAGGGATAACCCCAAACAAGAAAAAAGTATGATTTCTACGAATCAAAACTGGAATCCCAAATACCGAAATTTTCGTCTTATATCCAAGAATTTCTTTTTTCTTGAAGATTTCAATTTTTTTATTTATGAATGAAAGTTTAGCCACATCAAAGCTTCGATTGTAAGTCAATAGCGGCACCCCAAATAACGCAAGACACCAAGTATAAAGCAGCCCAGGCGTCCAAGATTCGATTTGTTTAAGCAATTGGACATCAGCTGGTGCAAATTTTGAAAGTTCCCTTATATCACTTTTTGAAATTTCAATTTTTTTAATAAATTTTTTCATTTCGCAAAAAAAATGTTCAGCCTTTCCATAATCATTAATCTGCGGTAGAAAATATAAGGCAAGTGAACGCAGTGCTACGCTGATAAATTTAACACGTGCAAATACAAGCTTTTGGTCAGCAGAAGACAACTTATTCATGCGAGAAAAGACAATATTATGAATTGGGATAATATCATTAATATGCTTTACAAGATTTTGCGTTGTCTGTCCAGGAACATTTTGACAATAAGCGTATGGTTGCCAATTTACTGCGTATATATTTTTAAGTACCAATGAGGCAATATTTGAAAATGCACAGTCTTCATAAAACATTCCCTCAGGGAAGAATAAATCATTTTTCAATATGGCATTTCTTGAAATTATCTTTGTAAATGGAAATGGAGGAATTTCAAATAAATATTTATTTCTTTCACCTTCATCCCAAACATGATTCAAATGCTTATCATTTACATTAAATAAGAACCGTCGATGTGCGGAACAAACAAATTCATTTACGCTTTCATCATATTCCACATGATCAAACAAAAGCATATCGCATTTTGCATTTAACAATAAATCATGTGCCTTTTGAAGAAAATCATTATCACAGTAAAAATCATCTGCATCTGCGAAAGTAATCCATTTACCAGACGATGTTCGAATGCCAGTATTGCGCGCTGCGCCCGGCCCTAAATTTTTAGTATGCTTAACTAAACGGAATCTGCCATCTTTTTTTGAGATGGTCGATACTATTTGGCAACTGTCATCGGTGGAACAATCATCAACACATATTACTTCAAAATTTTTAAAAGTTTGCTTAGATAAACTTCCCAAGCACCTTTCAATATATCCCCCTGCATTATAAATAGGAATTATTATCGAAAAATAAGGCTTTGAGACCAATCTCTGACAAAATTTCTTCTTGAATTCAGAGAGAGTTACTTCTTTAACATTAGAATAGTACGGTGAAATTTCTTGAAGCGAAAAGCCCCTTAGTGCCATATCCTCCGAAATTCTTTCGTCTTTTGATCTATTTTTAAATGCTGTATAAATTATAGTCATAGGTTGTTTTGTATCAGCCAACAACTCAGCAAGACCACAACGCACTGCATAAATATGCTTAGCTCTTCTCGCCAATGAAAAGAGTTCAGTGATTGAAAATTCAAATGAGAATATAACCTTCCTAAATTTAGGAACCTCAGAAGAATTCTCGCCATTCACAAGGATACTATATCCCAACTTTTCAAACTTATTGATAATAGCAAACAAAACCTCATCCCCCAAATCAGTGCATGAATTAGCATGAGGGATAATAATTATTAAATTATTTGGATCAATACCAACTTTTCTTGCCTTATCCAGGGCATTTTGAGATATTTCTGAAGGGACCCCAATTTGATTGTAGCTTTCAAGATCAGGCGCAATACCCAACGCCCTACTCATAGATCTGAAATAATGTTCATTATGCGCTCTGATATTTCTTTCAGTCTCCACATAATGTGAATGGTTAAAAACGACAAAAAACTCTTTCCCCCTATACTTAAATTCTGGAGAGTATTCGTCGGCAGAAAAACATGGCGAATATACAATGTTTTTAATTGAAAATAATTCTGCAACCTGCAAATGAGCAGGATTATTGGTAACAAGCAAAGTTTTTTTATTATTCAATAAATTTTCTTTCTCTATTTTCGAAAAATAAAACTTTAGAAATAAATATATTTCCCCAATGTTTGCATTAAGCAAGTATATGCAATCATATTTTGAAAAAATGTTATTTTTCCGACAATAAACTCTTGAAAACAGTGGGCGCTTCCATATTCTATAGCCTTTAAAAAAATATTCTCTATATTGCCCTGAAACTTTTTTATCAATCAGGCCAAGTTTTTTATCGTACATAACTTTACCTTAACTGTATTTTTTCTTCATATCAGAAATAACAACCTCTTCGGCCTTAATTGCATTTTCTAACGGCAATTGTTTAATACTAAAAAGCTTAAAAACTTCTTCGGCAGTGCGATGTGGGGTATTAAAACCTCTATCTTTGAACTCAGTATAATAAATATGAAGTGAAATTCCTGTGTTTAATAAAAAATCCACAAGGCCACTCCTCAAAGCATATAGATGCGCTGATCGTTCCGCAATCGAAAATATCTCAGGATATGTTAGATATAAATCAGATTTTAATTTCTTCGAATTGTCATAAATTTCGTAACCATCTGCTTCTAATTTCTTTACCAATTCTACTGACAAACCTTCAGGCATCTCATTAGATGAAAATGATTCCAGAGCCAAAATGATGAGTCGCCCCTCATACAGGGCTCTTTTCTGATTGTCATCAAGTTTATTGATAGCCTCATCAAACGACAATTGAAGTTGCAATGTATTTGGCTTAGCTATTTCTGAGACAGGCAGTAAAAACCACTTCGACATCCACTTCAAATAATTTATAGTTTTAGTCTTACAAGTTGCCTCAAACTGAGCAAAATATTTTCCAGGAAAGCACATATGCACAAACCAGTCGCCTGCTTCCAGATCATCAAGAACATAACGCAGTATTTTCGGTTTAGAAACGACTGAGCGAATTTCCGGAAAGTACAATCTCAGCATGTCTTGATGGTATTGCTTAGTACACAAAACTACAACCTGTTCCGGATCATTTATGTCATATCGCTCCAGAAGTTGTTTCCAGAAAAACATCAGTAATAAGGCTATCTCACCGGAATTTGCCCAGAAAACAAAAACATGTTTTTTCTCATTCACAGGCTTAACCGGCATTGTTTTAAAGATTTCATCAAGGCACAAGGAAAGTTCTTCCGAAATTGCGATCTTCCTCACAACCAACGATGAGCCAACATGCCAAGAAATAGCTTGTTGAGTCAGCTTTCGCCCCCAAATTGGCACGCCCACTAAACTCGATTGGCGCGAAGACTCACCATAATCTTCAAAAGTAATAATCTCACGGTAAATCCCACAAAAAAAATCACGCTTTAAAGCACTTTCAGCTCGATACTTTCGGTAAATAGGAATGCCACAGACATTTTTTGACTTGGAAAGAACAAAATTCATAGCGAATTATCAATTTCAAATTGCAATTCTAAAGGTTGATCTCTATCTTTATTAACAGCAAATGCCATTATCAACCCGGAAGGTTTGCGATCGTTGATCAGGATTCTTTCGCCTTGCGGCATATTGGAAAGCAGGTAATCAAAACGAATTTTGTGTTCTTTGAGAAATTCTTTTAAAGATTCCTGAAATTCCAGCTTTCTTGCCGTCATCAGCACAATGACGTCAGTTTCCGGAATTCTCTCAAACAACTCCTTCACACCAGGTAGGAGCTGATCTCCCTCCATTGTCAAATGCCCATTGTGTTTGACTATCGTCCCGTCAACATCGAATATCCAAGTTTTTGGCAGAGGTGATAACGTAAGCTTCATAGTCCAGCCTCAAAGGAAGTCTGCAGACTTGAGGATGCCGTTATAAAAAGCACCGCAGATACTATCGTAGTCTTCCCAAGCATAGGTTGTGAGAGAAAGCCAAATCACGGCGTGCAAAGCCCGGATCTTGGTTTTCGATACTGATTCAAGTCGCTCGAAGAAGTACTCTTCCATGTCTGACCAATTGTTCGGCTTTACAGCCATCTCGACACCTTTTCGGTTTATCTCCAAAGCAAACTTTTTGCGGTTGAATTGATCGTAGTTTCCCACAAGAGAGTAGTAAACCTTGGCCCAATCGTAATCGACGTCACCGTAAAGCTTCGTTTTACCAAAATACCCTCGTGGATCAATAAAAAACACCTTTCCATGGATGCGATCGTAAAGCATGTTTGAGAACGTCGGATCTCCATGAATCAGATGGAATTCCTTTGGATACCGTTCCCTCAAAATTTCAGCCAATGATTCCCGGTCGTAGAAAATATTTTTGTAATATCTACCATTGATGCGGATATATTCGTCACGGGCAAACGGTACCAAGTCCTCAACTTTTTCAAGCCGACTGAACGTTTTGGTAACATAGTTTTCTTCCAAATCAGCGATAATAGCGGGTTGAGCAGGCTCTAATTGGTGAAGTTTGCGCAGCCCATTAATAATGGAATCAACTACGCGTTTCTTTTCTGAGACTGTCAGGCAGTCGTATTCCCAAATATTTCGACCCTTGATGCGCTCCATGACAAGCGGTTCAAAGGAATGAATTTTGGGGATTGCCTCGAATCCCAGAACCTGAACGTGCTTATACCAAGCAATTTCATCAACGGCAATTTTTTTCCCTTGTTCATCAATGCCACGTTTGGAAACTGTTTCTTCATTAAAAACAACTTCATTAAACGGGCGACAAATTGATGGTTTATTCATGGCTTCAAATGCCTTCACCGTCCCTACCTCCGTAATATTTTCAAGATAGATCGGCTGAAACTCCTTCTTTGTCTCTGAAAGCCATGGCACAAATGCACCATCGGACGGAATACCCTCCAATTCTCTTTTGTTTTTGAAGACAAAAAAACCGGCAACACCTGCAGCTGATGAAGCCTCGTGCCTAAATTGCCCATTCTTAAACGACCACCTGCACGGGAATGTGCCAGACAATCCAATCAAATTGCACTGAAATGGCAGACTGTCCATAACAGCAGGCATTTTCCATTCGCGGTCAAAGAGCAGATCACACCACAGGACAACAACCGGATCTGCATCATCAAACAATGAGCATGCTTTTCCGATACCAGAAGCCGTACCAGTTCCGTCGGCAGAAATAACTCGAACACGGTATTGGGATCCGAACGCCGTGAGGTAACGCTTTAAGGCATCCTGCTTATAGTCGCAGATAACAGTGATATCGTGCTCTTTGAATGCCTCAAATGCCCAAAAGATCATGGGGCGGTTGTTGACCGGAACTAAACATTTAGGACGGTTTTTGGTTAATCCTTCGAGACGGGTGCCTTTCCCTCCAGCTTGAATAATGACATGCATGGCTAAGACTCCTTTAATAAATTTTTCTTGCAATGAGATCCTGGACATGGATGATTCCGCACAACTGTTGCGTATCATCGTCTACAACTGCTAATTGGTTGATTTGATTCTCCTGTATGAGGTGCAGTGCAGCGTGTGCGGGAGCTTTTGGTGAAACAGATTTAAGGTTTGCCTTCATAACATCACGAAGTTCTATATTCGAAAGATCAACTGACTTCCTCAACAACCTGCATAGATCCCCCTCGGTAAAGATACCTACAGGTCGTTGATCGGCTGCAGCGGCAAAAACCACTCCTAATCTGCCCTTTGATAAGACTTCGATTGCATCGAGCAAAGGCGTTATAGGCTGCACTACTGGCAGTGACTTACTTCGCATCACGTCCTGTACTTTGAGCAACAAGCGACGACCCAAGGCTCCAGCTGGGTGTGATCGTGCAAAATCTTCCCGACTGAAATTCTTGGCAACCATACAAGCTCCCGCGATGGCATCTCCTAATGCCATAGTGACGGTCGTTGATGAAGTGGGCGCAAGATTAAGAGGACAGGCTTCTCTAGTGATGGGCGTAACAAGACTAACGTCGGAGGCTTTGGCTAGGGAACTATCTGCTCTTCCAGTCATGGAAATAATCCTCACCCCCATTGACTTCAAAGCAGGGAGAATGGTTAGCAGTTCATCAGATTCGCCGGAAAATGAAATGGCAACAAAAATATCTTCTTTTTTCACCATGCCCAAATCACCGTGTGCGGCCTCGTCGGAATGAACAAAAAAGGCTGTGGTGCCGGTTGAGGAAAAAGTAGCCGCCAATTTTCGGCCTATGTGTCCCGATTTTCCTACGCCAGAAAAGATCACATTTCCCCTAGAACTCAAAATAAGCCGCACCGCATCAATGAAAGGCTGCCCAAGCGTCTGATCAATAGCATCTATGGCATCGCGCTCAATGCTCAATACGTTACGCCCTTCCTCCAAAATACTTCGATCGGAAATTGCACTTCTGATCGTTTTTTGCTTGTCTATACAAACGCTCATACTATGAATTACTGAATAGATTTAGAATGAAAAAAGTAGCTTCTTCCGCTCGTTAACTCGACGGTGAAGAATCGTGACCAGAAATCTGCTCGTACTTAGCCTTAAGGAGAAGACAAAGCAATTTGGAAAGGAAAATTTTGAGAGAACTAGCAAGTTGCGCAGAATAGAACCTGCCATGCTTCTCAGCTAGGAGAATCAGCACACAGTTGCCGTATGGCAACGAAGATAGATTTCCGAATTGGTCACTAATAAATAGTGCGGGAAACTTACTCAGATGAGGGAAAAATCGGGCAACGGGGACAAGGTCAGGATAATGTTCTTTGCCCCCCTCAATGCCACTGATTAAGTGCCCAGGGGCGTCCACGAACATACCGGTGATGTGGCTAATTTTGACAACTAATCCCAGCAATCTTTCTGCCTGGCTTGAAAGAAAAGCACTTGAGAGGCTATTAACAGACATATCAAAGACGGGTTACATAGATTGCTTTAGGAACATTAGGGAGATTTTACATAAACTCTAAAAGTAGAACATCAGAGTGTTGGGTGACACTGTGACCTTGCCTGAAATTGGTTGACAGTTTTCTGCGGTGTGACTGAATAAGTAGACAATTTTTTGGTTTTTGCCTAAAACTGTCGACAGCTTTTTTGCAAAGACCTGATTTGGTTGACACCAAACAGTCTCGTCAGAGAGTCTTCTTCGATTCTATCCTTGCATCATCCTCCTTACCATGACGACGTAACGAGTCGAGATCAACTTCGACTCAGGGGGGGGGCACATTCCGATTTGATTGTCAAGTGGTAAGCGCAGAACGAAGCCAAGTCTGACGCCTACGAAAACGTCATTTTGAGCACAAAATTTTCTGGAATGGCAACCGATCAGCGCACCAGGCTTTTAACCCATCAATCGATCGGCGGAATTTCTCTGTTCGTGACACGGAATCGTCACAGGCACACATCGGGATCTAGCGGCCCTTTCACGTTAAACGACGTGTCCATCAGGGCAGCCCACCGCCAATGACAGGCGGCCAGAAACTCCGGTCTGCTCCGATCTACCGTCCTATGTATTCGTACAGGAAACGCAAGATCATCCCTCAGCGAGATATTCCAGTTGAGAGAGCTCACCCACCGAGAGGCTCGGCGATCGGTCGAAATCCAGTGTTAAAGCGAGTTACGGCATTTGCCGGGTCAAGTCAATGCAGCATTTAATGGGGCGCCGTGCAACGGCGCAAGGGGTCCCCGTTCATTGCTGCATTGACTTGACGCGCTACGAGTATCGCTACAATCGCGGCGCAGCTGGGAAAGAAGCTTTCTTTCCCGGACTGCCCAGCGGCGAGCGATAAAAAGGTTGTCATACCATCATCCTATTCGGGCTGCGCGTTCTCTATGGCGGAACATCCCCCCAGCTCAGGCTTGGATGATTCGACAATTCGGTACATAAGCATGCACAAGACATGGCGGATTCCTAAGCTTGGCCTGCCACAGTCGGCAACACCACAGCTGCATCCTCCCTCAATGACTTGTGTGCCGATTTCTTCTTGATGCTTTTTGTCAGCTCTATGCCGAAGCATTTGGCTGCGTTGAATGGCTATTTGTTTTTGAGCACATAGAAAGTCACTCGAGCTATTTTTGCGGCCAAGGTTCGAATGGCCTTGACTCTCAGACCGCCGTATTTGCGCAGCAGACGTTGCAAAATCTCCCGAATCACAGGGTTTCTGGAGGCATATTGAGCGACTTCGGTAAAAGCCCAACTCAGGTAGGCGTTGCCGTTTTTGGCATTGCCCAGGCCCTTGCTTTTGCCGTTACTCAGTTTGCTCGTTGAGCACAATCGACAGTAGGACACAAAATCGCCTGCAGACTTAAAACGCTGCATGGTGCCAATTTCCGTGCAAATAACCGCAGAGAGAACGGGGCCGCAGCCTGGGATTTTGCGCGCATAGAAACCACGTTTTACGCTGATTGAAACACTTCAGGGCAGGATGGATCCCCATCATCAAGTTTTCCTGTAACACCTACATGGAGGATTTGATGAAAAAACTTTCATCTCACCAAATCAGACAAATTCTTGCCTGCGTTACCCAGAACCGTTCTTACCGAGAGCTTGAAGATCAATTGGGCGTCTCCAAAGCGTCCATTAGCCGCATTTTCAACGCCTCTGTGCGCGGGGATAAATCTCCCCAGGAGTTGCTCAAGCTCACAGACAATGAGCTTGAAGAGTTTTTCTACCCAACTTCGGGTTCAAAATTTGTCGAGCCGGATTGGCCGCAGATTCACAGTCAGCTTCAGCGCCGGGGTGTCACGCTTCAGATGCTCTATGAGAAATTCAAAGCTCAGACCTCTCGTCCCGTTTATACCTACACATCCTTCAGCCGCGGCTATGCCCGCTGGAAAGCTGACAATGGCGTGCGGCAGAGCGGCGGCAATATTGAAAGAATTTCCGGTGAGCGCATGGAAATTGATTTTGCCGGCGACAAGATCAAGTGGATTGATCCTGATGGCGTACTTCACGAGTCCAAGCTGTTCGTCGCAACGTTGCCCTACAGTTGCATGCTTTTCACCGACGCATTCAACGACGAAACTCAACCCAGCTGGATCTATGGCATTGTTGATGCACTGGAGTACTTTGGCGGCGTGCCTCGGGTTCTTGTGATGGATAACGCTGCGCCGCTGGTTCGAGTGCCAAACTGGCAGGAAGCCGAAATTCAATACGCCATTCGATCGTTATGCACTTACTACGGCATGCAGCCATGGGCCTGTAAACCAAGAACCCCAAAGCAAAAAAATCGAGTTGAAGCTGCGGTCAACGATGTCGAGCGCTGGATTGTCACTCAAATGAATTTGGATCATCCGGCTCCGGCTTACGATCTTGATGATCTCAACAGGCAAATTCGAAAGCGTCTCGATGAACTCAACGATAAACCTTTTCGAGGAAGAGGCATTACCGACAGTCGACGCTCTCGTTTCGAGCAGGAAGAGCGCTGCAACTTGACTCCATTGCCTCGTCTGCCTTTTGAGCCGGGGCAATGGAAAGTGTTGGTTGCCGATAAAGCTCACTGTATTCGCATCTCTTCCGATGGTGGACACCGCTACAGTGCCCCCGCTGAATACGTTGGCAAAAAAGTCGTTGTCCGCGTGTGTCGATCTGCGAAAACATTCGAGGCAACTATGAGTAAAGGAGTCAGTTATGCCCTGTTCACTTGATTCGCTCCTTGACGTCGCAAAACGCCTGCGCTTGACTCCCATGATCAGGTACGCCATAGAACTTGAACAAGATGTCACGACGGCAAATCTGTCTCACGCCGAGTATCTCGCGAAGTTGTTGCACTGCGAATGCGAAAGACGCGACGAAGAAGCTCTCAAAAGACGGCTGCAACAGGCCAATTTCCGTTATGCCGATGCGTGCATTGCACGAGTTGACTGGAATGCAGATCGCCAAATCAATAGATCGCTGCTCGACACTCTGGCGTCCAATGATTACATCCGATTCCACCAGAACGTCATCATTACCGGCGCTACCGGTTGCGGCAAGACTTGGCTGGCTGACGCGCTTGGACACACAGCGTGCCTGGCCGGATTCAGAGTTAAGCACTATCGCGTGGCTCAGATGCTCAAGGAATACGAGCGTTTATGCACTGAAAACACGTCAGTCGGCCGCAGACAGTATCTGTCGAGCTTGGGAAAACATGATCTGCTGATTTTGGACGACTGGGGAATAGGACAACTTGATGACGACAAGCGCTTCAGCCTGTATGAAATCATAGAGAATCACATGCAGCACGGCAGTTTTATCGTCACAAGCGTCCTTCCGGTTAAACAGTGGAATGAGTACCTAAATGACGCACTGATGGCTGACTCGATTTTGGATCGATTGGTTCTCAACAGCCACCGTCTGGTGTTGCAAGGTAATTCGATGCGCAGCCGCCCAGAGTACGGCGGACTTCCCAAAAATGACACGGAGGTACAAAGACTGATTTGATACTCATATTCCACTTCTGAGTAGCTTGATAATTCTCAAATTCACTCAGACGGGCACGACTTATCCACAGCCTCGGCCTACGGCCCAGTATGTAGGCTGAGCGGCCTTCGGTTGTGGATAAGTCTTCCTCTTTTCCCACTAAATCTTAGTCAGCTCCGTTGCACTCGACTTTTGCTGGCACAGCGCCGTAAACATGCGTTTCAATGCGTGCAAAAGCCGCTGTTTCCATGTGCGTAAAACAAGGTCTCTATAAACGTAAAAATTCACGAGCCGGGAATGGTTTTGCAGAGTTTGACGAGCTCCTGATCTTTGCATTGCTTCTGTAT
>ERZ840517.870-NODE-870-length-36781-cov-6.556690_pt1 | contig 36781 bp, 35 predicted proteins | sample MGYA00519876_ERZ840517 | MGnify/ENA primary metagenome ERZ840517 (study PRJEB31850, sample SAMEA3708882) | human gut metagenome | biome: human gut; feature: human-associated habitat; material: faeces | place: China | collected 2014 ... | reverse complement strand
TCTGCTGCGGGGAGAGCCCGCGCGCGAGCCCGTCCCTGATGGCCGCGAGCTTGGCGGCGGCGCCCTCCTCGGTCTCGTCGATCCCGGACCTGCTCGCCGAGAGCTCGGCGTCGGCCGCCTCCTGCGCCCTCCTGGCGCTGTAGAACACCCTGGGCCTCCTCGAGCAGCCGTAGCCCCTCCTGTGCGAGCAGCCGTTGCAGCACCTCGGCCACGCGGAGAGCCTGGGGCAGGCCCCCGAGAGGTCCGCGGGCGCGGGCTCGCCGTAGCGCGAGCGCGGCGCGGTGACGTAGCGGTGCGCCGCAACCTCCCTGGTCACGGTCGAGGGCGACCTGCCGAGCTCCGCGGCGATATCGCGGGCGCTGCGGTTGCGGTCGAGCATCCTCTCGACCGTGTTCCTCTCGTGCCTCGTGAGCCTCCCGTACGACCTCCCGGACGGCTTGGGTCTGGACATTTCGGCCTCCCTCCATCGCGGGCCGGGGGATTCCGGCCCCTCTGGGGTTGCCTACCCGGATTCGCGACTCAGGACTCAGCGCAACGCGTTGCGCTGAGTCCTGAGGCTGTTGCAATGAAGATGAGAATCAAGGTGTAAGTCGCGCACCTCTGCAGGCATCTACAACACCTTATGAATAATGTGAAACATCGCGTATATCTATATAATGAATCAGGATTATTTACAAGAAATGGAGATTTAAATGCCCCTGATGAAGTTCGCAAATGTACTCTTGGAGCACAGCGCACGCGCGGTCAATTATCCCTCTTTGTATTGTCGTTCAACTGAACCCGTTGTCTTTCTTCCCGATAGTGATGCTTGGGAACTCAACGGCGAAGGCGAATTTGACTTCAGCACTTATTTCAACGCGCTTTCGATTAATAAACTTAATACTTATACAAACGCACAAAAGTATTATCTTCACCTCGAACTAAAGGGTGCTTCGTGCGAGGTGTTGCAAACAACCTCTGATAGATTTTCATCATGTCCAATTGTTCTTGATGCCACGAAAAGATGCGTAGAGCAATCCGGCTCCTTTGTTGTTCTAGATACCGAACTGGTAACGAGCGATGACACAATTCTGGTCGGTTTTATCATTCGTACTACAGGACCCGTACAAATTCGAAACAGCTACTACTCAGTCTTGACGGATCAGCCCCTAAAAGACGTTGAGCTTGTTTTGGCTACTACAACCTTCAAAAAAGAACAGTACATTAAGTCCAATATCGAGCTCGTCAAAACGGCAATCCTTGATAGCGCCGACCCAATCGCCGACCACTTTAATATGCACGTAATAGATAATGGCAGAACGCTCGATTCATCAGCCCTGGAAAACGGCCATGTCCATATTCATCCTAACCAGAACGTTGGCGGCGCAGGCGGCTTCACTTACGGGATGATTCTTGCCAAAGAGCAGAAACCGAAAGCAACGCACGTTCTGCTTATGGACGACGACGTAGCTGTATCTCCAGAGAGCATCAAGAGAACTTATAACCTGCTAAGGATAGTAAACAAAGACTATAACGAAGCGATGATTAGCGGCGCAATGCTAAATTACGGCATTGCTGATCAACAGTGGGAAGACACTGGCTATATGACCCCTCTCGGCTCTTTCTCCCCCGCTAAACCGCCCTTATACCTATCCCGTTTTGAAGACATTGTTTATAACGAGACGTTTAGAATCCCAAAAAACATTCGTGACACCAACGCCCGCTACGCGGCATGGTGGTATTGCTGTATACCGATGAGCACTATAGAAGAAAACGGATTGCCTCTTCCCTATTTTGTTAGGTGCGATGATGCGGAATACGGCGTTCGATGCAATAAACCTTTTATGACGATGAACAGCATCTGCATCTGGCATGAAAGTTTCCACGTTAGATACAACGCGGCAGTTGAGCGCTACCAAACAACGAGGAACACACTTATTGCAAAATTCACCACTGGATTCGGAGCAAACTCTGATTTCATGTACGAATTAAAAAATAACGTTCGACTCGAACTCAAAAAGTATGGTTATAAAAATGCCAGCTTAGTTCTTGATGCATTCGAGGACTTCATGAAAGGACCCGATTACTATAGCGAAATCGGAATTGCCGAGAAAACGTTCATGGAGGCAAATAAGAAGAAGGAAGCAATGGTTCCATTCAGCGAGCTAGAGAGACAAGCTCGCAAGATTGGAATTGAAGGCTTTTCCATTGATAATATTGACAGACAATTAATTACTGGAGACAAGCCGAGATCGATTTCGCAAAGACTGGTCGATTTTATTACCGATAATAAGCAAAGATTTCTAACAGGAGATGGTTCTGGATTTGCAGTCATCCCCGTACACGGTTGGGAATATCCCGCCGGAGCAATCCGAGGGAAAAAGTACATTATTGTTATTGACTGGTACAACCGAATGGGCTGTATTAGGACAAAAGATACCGAGGAGTACGCCAAGATCCTAAAGCGTTACAAAGCCGATGTTAAACAATACAAGAGATGTGAGAAAGAACTCTCTAAAGCCTATTCTCGGAGCAGGCCGATCGTTACATCAGACGAGTTCTGGAAAAGGTATCTAGGAATCTAAATCTGTCGTCTATGCTGATCTTCTAGCTGATTGGAATTTCGTGACTATCGCTATCGCTATAATTGCAATTGTATTTTCTATATTCGTACCTGGCTGTTTACTAACAAAATGCCTCGGATACGACAATGCAAAATCGATAGCGATAGCACCTCCTGTTAGTTGCTGCATTCTCTTATCTTTAGGAGTAATTCTTCATACACTCAGCATTAATGCAGGCGTTGTATCAATGCTCCTGATTCCAACGGTCGTTTTGCTTATAATCTATTCACTCATAAAACATAGATACGGTTCCTTTAACAACAAAGCTGATCAACTTTTCATCCTGAGTTTTTACGTGCTTATTGGTGTTCTATTGGTTCTTTTTGTTCTATTTAGGCACCAGCATGGATTTGAAGCATTCCAGCCAGACAATGACAACGCGACTCATTTAGCCATTATTAAGAACATGGCATCAAGTAAAATCTTATCAGTGTTATCCACAAGCGCTTATTTTGATACCTCAGTCAGCCCTGAAGTAAACACTGCGGGCACCTTTTACCCTTCTATATTTCATATAATCGCAGCTCTTTCGATTTTCTCTTCTGGAGTAGCTGTCCAGGTGGCTGAAAACTTAACAGCCGCAGTAATCATCGCAACGGTATATACCACGGGTTGTTACGCGCTATTCAGAGCAATTGACCCAAACAATAGAAACTTATCAATCACCGGAGCCGTAGGCTGCCTACTAATTGTCGGATTTCCTTGGAGGTTCATTGTATGGGGCCCGTTATACCCCAATTTATTGTCTCTTTCTTTAATTCCCGCGGCGCTCTCAGTAGAGATTGAAATCTGCAATGCAATTAAAGAGAACAAGCTAAATTTGCACCAAGTCATTTTGTTTTTACTGACAATAATTGCAATAAGCGGATCACATCCAAATGGACTCTTTACGCTAGGGGTGCTTAGTATTCCATTATTATCTGACACCCTAGTTAGTAAGGTCAAAGCCTATAACAAAGGCAAACTCATCCCAGCACTTTCCATGCTTGGCCTCTTTACCTGCATCATGACCATATGGACCATCTGTTTTTTGCATCCATCATTTCAAGGCGTTGTAAACTACACATGGCCAGCAAACCAATCCTTAATTAAGGCGGTTAATTCCCTTTTACTTTTTGGTTTTACCCGAGATTCAAATGAACCCATTTTATTGATTTTACTTTGCATCGGATTAGCTCACACACTGCGAAAAAAAGAAATTCGCTGGATAGTTGCCTCTTATCTGCTAACCGCATTCATGTTTATTATTGCAGTAAGCAGCGATGGAGCAGTAAAACAATATCTTTGTGGTTTTTGGTACTGCGATCACAATAGAATCGCAGCCTGCACATCTTTAGCAGCTATGCCCCTAATCTGCATTGGATTAGCTTCATTATTTTCGTTATTGGATGATAAGATATCGAATTGTCACAACATAATAGCCAAAGAAACGCTAATATTAAAACTGGTCGCATCGGTTTTGATTATCCTGCTAGTTTGCTTCCCGTTTTTCGTTGATAATTTTCTGGGCTATCCAACAACTTTTCAAGACTACAAGAGGCTCCTTGATTACAAGTTTGACAAAGAGTCCCCGAGTGTTTACTCATCGGATGAAATAGACTTTGTCAACGAATCCAACAAGCTCATAAAACCTGGAGCAAAAGTCATCAACATTCCATTTGATGGAAGCTGCCTTGCTTATGACATTCAAGATTTGAATACATATTATCGAGATCCTCATATCAGCGGATCAAAAAATTCAACGGAGACAGAGCACAGCTGGCTCTATAGAAAACAATTATCCAATTATCTTGATTGTCAACAAATCAGGGATGCCCTCAAGAATGATCATATTGAATATGTTTTGATGCTTGATATCGGCGAATCTGAAGGTGAACCGGAAAGGTACTTTGCTGGTTATAACGAAAATGATTGGAGCGGCATAACATCGATTAACGAAAACACACCCGGTTTTAGTCTTGTCTTAGCAAAAGACGATATGAAACTATATAGAATTAATTTTCAATAGCCTATAGTGAGTATTTACTCGCTTGAACACTGCCGAATATCGCGAAAAAGCACCGTTGTTATTGTGCTAAGGCACCGGGCCTATCATTGGCCCCGGTGCCCTTTATTGCTAACGGCCGATCTCGCAGCGCTGTCTAATGTTTGTCTCGCCCATGCAACCCAGACCGCGCTGTACACGATCCTTTGACAGCACAGAAGCCAGAGATGAGGGACGGGTTGAAGGTCGAAAAGGAAATCTGGGAATCGCACGGAGTCGGATCGACCAATTTACGAAAGATTCTTGATAGTACCGGCTATTTATCAGCTTTGGACTTTAGACATCAGAAACTGAATCAAACGTTGCAATAACATAGCGATGCAGACGTCAGCAAGTATTCGAACAACAAGCACACCAAGCCACGCCAGCCCTTGGCTAAGAGCGCCAACCGCTTCTACGATTTGCCCCCACCTTAATATGTCATCTTCTGCAACATGAACCATCGGTACATACAGCGTAAGAGAGCCCAACCGGCTAAGTGTTTACCATAATTTTGATAAATTATGCCCTCCCTGTTCGATCAACGCCAAAAATAAAATGAGGCACAGAGGGCTTGCGATTGCGCCAACGATATTGCGAACAAAATCAAAAACTGACCTTCCGTAATCACACATAGCCATCGAGAATCCATTAAAACCAACAACAGCCCAGAGCCAGACGGCAAACAACGTAGGAATTACGAATTCAGCACCGATTTTCTCCGTAAACCAGCCATGTTTATTTTCATAAGTTCCCAGCATTACAAAGGGAACGGCGCACAATCCAGTTCGAATATCGAAAGGAACGAAGACTACGTGAGCAGAGAGTAGTCCTAAAAAGAAACACAGGAGGGAAAGCAATATTGGTCGTTTTATCTTAAACAGTTTGACTGCAATCATTCTCGCTCATAATAGTGCAAGAAGGAACCATGTTCCACCGATACGCACATGTAAAGGGCAAACTGCAAGTTCAGTCGAGGGGACATCCCCCGCGCCATACACACTAGCAGAGTGCCAATCCTTGAAGAGTTGCTTCGTTGATCCCATATCATGCAGAAAGACGTTTTATGCGCTCACAAAAGTGATTATGAGAATTGAAGAAACCGCATAAGGAATGACCAACGCCCTGACCTCCTTTGCAAGTTCATAACGTCTATCGACATGTAAGAAATAACCACTCGTTACGAAGAAGACTGGGAGGTGAAAAGTAAACGCCAAAGCGAAAATGAGCTGTGATCCGGCGCCTAAACCCAAAAAGCGAATCGCGGTACGGCCTGCGATGACCGCGATAATTGCAAGTGTCTTGGCAACGTCAATAAACTCGACCCTGTGCTTAATTTCTTGATCCGAAATACTTGATGCCTATTGAATCCCATCTATCGAAGCACGCATGGCGTGCGAGGGCGTGAACAGCCAAAATGACTAGCGTGAGCGCAGTCTACGCCTCGTCAAATTAACATAACAAAACAAGCAGTATGGTAACGAACGCACCAATATCAAACTGCAGATGCTATTTATCTAAAGCCACCGCTTGAACGAGAGAATTCAATCTTTCCTCTAGCCTGGCCAACCTAAGAGAATTGCAGAAATCGCGAACAACGAGAACGGCAATAACATACAAAAACACTAAGTTTGAAGGCGAAACAAAACCAAATAGCGCCGAACAATCGATTGCTATTTCAGGAAAAATACCAAGTATCACAAAGCTCAAGCTAAACAACAGCCAAAAAAGCGAATCCAGAGCTTGTATCTGAGACTTCTTAAGCTTTCGGACTACAAATAACAAAACAACAGCAGCGCTGATAATCAACAACGCGCGAAGTGATATAGACACAATAATCACCTAAACCACTGAACAATAAGAAGCGTTACGAACACCCGAAGCATGTACTGCATGGACTTAACCGGATTTAAGTAGCTCACGCCGCCTTGGCGTTCACGCATTGATACCTGAACTTCGGAGACCGAATATCCTTGTTTTAAAAACAAGGCAATCGATTCTGGCTCGGGATTTAGAGTGTTGTCGTAATAATATCTTTCGAGCACAGGGCGACTAAACAGCCTAAAACCGGATGTGGGATCACTGATGCGGTGGCCAGTCAGCGCCTTAATCAAAACAGTAATCATGCGAGAACCAACCATGCGCATCGATTTATCTTTGCGGACAGTCAGAAACCTAGAACCAATAACGATGTCTGAACCAGTGTTTTCCGCTTTCTCAACAAGAGAAGCCAAATACTCCGGGCGATGTTGTCCGTCAGCATCAAACTGAATCATATAGTCGTAACCATTATCAACAGCATATCGAGCCGCAGTCTGAAATCCAACAGTCAGGCCGCAATTAATTGGCATGGTAATGACCTCGCAGCGTAACGAGTCGCAAATCTCTCCCGTTCGATCTCGAGAGCCGTCATTGATAATAATGAAGTCAAACTCTGGCGCAATCGAGCGGAGCTCTTTCACCGTGCCCTCAATGCACTCCTCTTCGTTATATGCAGGAATTGCAACAAGCACATTCGATTTAGACGACAATCGAGCACCATTCTCTCGTGGTAAATCAGTAGAACCTGAACAGCCATTCAATATATCTTATGAGTAGCTGAATCATACGCTTATTATATATTCACTCATATCGCATAGGCATATACGATAAGAAACAAACGGGCATAGCCTATTCATGCAACAATCGTCCTTTACCGTTGAGATAAGGAATTCAAATGAAAGCGACAATCATCGTCCCAGTCTATAACGTTGAAAAGTACCTTAGTCGCTGTCTCGATAGTCTCGTTCACCAGACTATCTCTGATTATGAAGTTCTCTGCGTAAATGATTGCAGTCCCGATAATAGCGATCTCATTCTCTCGGAATACCAAGAGAAATACCCCTCAAGAATTCGAGTTCTAAATAATGAGTGCAATTTAGGTCTTGGACGAACAAGGGAAAGAGCCCTCAAGCATGTTTGTAGTGAATATGTCTTCTTTGTAGATAGCGACGACTATGTCGCTCCCGATTATCTCGAAACTTATCTTCAAGCAGCCGATGATGGCGACTACGACATCATCGCAGGAGGTTTCATAAGGGATATTGATGGCAAGCTGAAAAGGCATCGCATATCAAACAGCGTATGGAGTACGACGACTTATGCAATTGCATGCGCAAAACTCTTTAAAAAGTCCTTTATCGAAGAAAACAAACTGGGCTTTACCGGTGTCCCTTGCGGTGAGGATATCTACTTTAGCCTCTGCGCCTTTTACCGCAACGCAAAAGTGAAAATCATTCCATACGAGGGCTATTATTACTATTTCAATCGCCAATCCATCACCGGTTCAATGAACTATAAGAAAAATCATGAGCAAATCATGGCGGAAATGTTTGATCTTTTCCTTCAGAGCCACGATCTCTCAAAACTTCCGAAAAGCAGATTCGATGTTATTGAATACACCTATTTAGCAAACATGATCAATGCCTTGGTTGTTTTTAATAGGGGTTGCGGACCAAAGCTAATGAAAGCAAAGTATGATTTTGTATTTTCACATGCACGAAAAAATTTCCCGAACTATCTAAAAAATCCTCACATAGGAATTCTAAAACCAAAAGGCCAGACATTAAAAATTCGCATAGGTGTAGGGGTGATGATTGGATTACAGAGGTTGCACCTTGATTGGCCTGCATATTACATTATTTCTAAGCTGTAATTCCCCTAATAACACCAGCCACTTAACACAAAGGATAACTATGCGACGAATATTAATTGTCAGCGCATACTACTCCCCTCACATGGGAGGAGTAGAGAGGTACACCGAAAATCTCGGCAAAAAATTAACTGAGCTTGGCAACGAAGTTGTTATACTCACTTCATCCAATTCTGAGCGGAGTTACGGAATCACTAGTGACAACGGCATCACTTTAATCGAGGTACCCTCGTTGTCTCTAATGAATGACAGATTTCCTGTTATCAAACCTATACCAAGCACGTACAGGATTTTTAATCAGATAATGAAACTGTCCATTAGCGACATCATTATCAACACTCGCTATTATCCAATCTGTCTCCTTGCATGCAGGATTGCTGTAAAGAAGCACATACGGCCGGTTTTGATTGACCATAGCTCCGGATACTTGTCTACAGAAAAAAGTCCAATGGGTTATCTCATGCGATTGTATGAAGGACTGTCAACAAAAATCATTTCTAGAAGCAAACCGGTTGCATGTGCAGTTTCGAATCGAAGTTTACAGTGGATAAAAAGCTTGGGGTTTTCACCCCATTCCGTAATACCCAACTCGATTGATGCTGCAGCATATTGCTCATCTGCATCAAAAAGAAACTGGAATTCTGAACTTAATATATCTCCTGACGCATTTGTCGTCGCATATGCCGGTCGCCTGATTGAGGAAAAAGGCGTTATGAAGGCAATAAAAGCAATTGACGGCATTCATGACAAAAACATTCATTTGATTATTGCGGGCAGTGGCCCATTAAATACAGCGGTATCCAACGCGCAAAATGAAAGAATCCATTTTGTCGGAAGATTAAATGTATCGGATATGTCATCCTTGCTACGCTATGCTAGCTGTTTTCTAATGCCTAGTGAATATCCAGAGGGCATGCCAACCGTTCTTCTTGAGGCCGCAGCTCAAAAATGCGCAATCGTGGTTAGTAATTGCGCAGGCGCATCCGATATCATCCCTGAAAGCAATTTCGGTACAGTTTTGCAAGACTGCGCAATCGACTCTATTCAAAAGGCTGTCCTAGTATATTTCGAAAACCCGGATTTACTTTTTGAGCACTCTCAAAATGTTCATGATCTAGTATGTTCGCGATTCACATGGAGTCAGACTGCCTTGAATCTATGCACGAATGTCCTAGACACGCCATCTGCCAACAATAATTAAGGGCAACAGGCGACTATTCAATCCCCCGCTGCCCTCCACCATCAAAGCCATGATTCTTTAAGGCCCGCTACTGCCCCTGTGCCCTGTAGCGGGCCTCGGTGGCCTCCTTGGCCGGGCGCCACCAGGACTCGTTGGCGACGTACCAGTCGACGGTCTGCTTCAGGCCCTCGGCGAAGTCGGTGTGGGCCGGCCTCCAGCCGAGCTCGCGCTGGAGCTTCGTGCTGTCGATGGCGTAGCGGCGGTCGTGGCCGGGGCGGTCGGCGACCCAGTCGAAGTCCTCGGGGTCGCGACCCATAGCCTCGAGGATCATGCGCAGGACCGTGATGTTATTCTTCTCGCCGTCGGCGCCGATGAGGTAGGTCTCCCCCATGCGGCCGCGGGTCAGGATGTCCCAGACGGCCGAGGAGTGGTCCTCGGTGTGGATCCAGTCGCGGACGTTCTCGCCCTTTCCGTAGAGCTTGGGGCGGACGCCGTCGATGATGTTGGTGATCTGCCTGGGAATGAACTTCTCCACGTGCTGGTAGGGGCCGTAGTTGTTGGAGCAGTTGGAGATCGTGGCGCGCAGGCCGTAGGTGCGGGTCCAGGCCCGCACGAGCATGTCGGAGGACGCCTTGGTTGAGCCGTACGGCGAGCTCGGACGGTAGGGCGTCTCCTCGGTGAACTTCGCCGGGTCGTCGAGCGCCAGGTCGCCGTAGACCTCGTCGGTGGAGACGTGGTGGTAGCGGACGCCGTGCTTGCGGACGGCCTCCAGCAGGCGGAAGGTGCCCTCGACGTTCGTGCGCAGGAAGGGCTCGGGGTCGGCGATGGAGTTGTCGTTGTGGCTCTCGGCGGCGTAGTGGACGATCGCGTCGTGGCCGGGGACCAGCTCGTCCAGCAGCGCGGCGTCGCAGATGTCGCCCACGACGAGCTCCACGCGGTCGGAGGGCAGCCCGGCGATGTTCTCGGGGTTGCCGGCGTAGGTCAGCTTGTCCAGGACGGTGACGTGCGCCCAAGGGTGGTTATCGACCACGTAATGGACGAAGTTGCTGCCGATAAAGCCGCAGCCGCCCGTGACGATGATGCTCTTAATCATGGAATCTGCATTATTCAGCACATATCACCTTGAACCAGCCAACATCAAACGATAACTCGAAATCATTTAATAATTAATCAACGATTTTCCAGCACATTCGCGATATATTCACTCGCATGACCATCACCGTAGGGGTTAGACGCATTGCTCATTGCCGCATATTCTGTTTCATCAGAAAGCAGGCGACTAAACTCGCGATAAATGACATCTTCCTTTGTTCCAACAAGTTTTAAAGTTCCGGCCTCTATACCCTCAGGACGCTCAGTAGTGTCTCGCATGACAAGAACCGGCTTGCCAAGACCAGGCGCTTCTTCCTGAATACCGCCAGAATCGGTAAGGATAAGATAACTTGCCGCCATGAAGTTATGAAAATCAAGCACTTCAAGCGGATCAATAATATGGAGTCTTTCAAAACCATCGAGCTCTTCGTGTGCAGCTTTACGCACAAGAGGATTCATATGAATCGGATAGATAGCCTTAGTATCTGGATGCTCTTCCATCACACGACGTATTGCGCGAAACATCCTATGCATGGGTTCGCCCAGATTCTCACGACGGTGTGCGGTAATTAGTATTAGACGAGATCCATTCGCCCAATCTAGTTCGGGATGAGAATATGTACCGCAGACAGTCGTTCTCAGGGCATCAATACCAGTATTACCTGTGACCCAAATCTTCTGCGTCGACTTCCCTTCATCAATCAGATTCTGCTTACTCTTCTCCGTAGGCGCAAAGTAATATTCACTTATGATGTCAACTGCCTGTCGATTAAATTCCTCAGGCCAAGGACTATAGATATCATGCGTACGAAGACCAGCTTCTACATGTCCGATAGGAATCTGCAAGTAGAAACAAGCAAGCGCGGCAGCAAAACTAGTAGAAGTATCTCCGTGAACAAGCACGACATCAGGTTTTTCATTCTCAAGAATAGCCTTAAGTCTCAATAAGACATCACTTGTCACATCAAACAGAGTCTGCCCCGGTCTCATAATAGCAAGGTCATAATCCGGCTTAACATTGAAAACGCGCAAGACCTGATCAAGCATCTCACGATGCTGCCCCGTAACAACGACGGTAGTATCAAATTTGTCGAAACGACGCTTAAGCTCATTGACAAGTGGGCACATCTTGATCGCCTCGGGGCGTGTTCCAAAAACTAACAGAACCCTTTTTTTACGTATCATTTATTTCCCCTGTCTAACTCGATCGAATAGCAATGACATTCAAATCAGACTGTAAATTAGTAGATAATTTACGCCACAAGTAAGAAAGATAAATTGCAAGAAACGCAATCGCCCGTAGACCCTGCAGTGCCCCAATCCAACGAATCGGTTTGACCGTCTTGATCGGATTCGCAGTAAATGAATTCACGAAATAATCCTTAGCGCTTAGAAAGACTAAATATTACGAATAATTGGGCCCAAAAATCTTTTAGCGAACTCTCTCTCATAGGCATCAAAGCAAAAAATAATAGAAGCCACCGCATAAAGAAGTGAATAGATTAATCCTCCAGTAACAAGTGCTGACCAACCATGCCAATCAAAATAGGTCCAAATAGCATTAAACCCAAAGGAGGTAATTAGAAGAGGGACTAAAATTGATAAAATATTTTTCCAAAACTGAAGAATGTCCATATCTAACTTTCTTGCATAATACCAGTTCATAATAAGGCCATTTCCTATGGCAATTGAAACAGCTGTTGATATGGCTGAACCTGTTACTCCGAACAACCTGCATAGAAATATAGAAATAAATACGTTAACTACAGCAATTGCAGTATTCATGTAGCCTCGAAATTGGTATACATCCTTGACCTGCATAATTGTAAGACCCAAATTTTGAATGATATCAACTGTAAATGGCACCATAACTATCATGGCAACCCAATAAGCATCAGCAAACTCGTGCCCCGCCCAGAGGGTAATAAAATCCTGACCAAAAATCGCAAAACCGCTGAGAACAAGAAATGCAACATAAAAGGAAATTCTTCCAACTTTGATGAAAAGCCGAGAAAGATCAGCGGCAGAATCAACCGAATGAAGCACAATATCAGTAACCTTTGGAAGAAATACAGTAGATATAGATGTTCCTAAAACCATGTAAACAGAGTAAATTTGTGCACCTATCGCAAATACAGCAATTAAGTCGACACCATAAAAATATCCTAGAATTAGTTGGCCTGATTTCCAGAAAACTTGATCGGAAAAGGCAACCAATATTACCGCCGAAGAAAACAGCAGCATCTCCTTAGCGAGCTTCCAATCCATCCCATGAAAAGTGAACTTTGCCTTCAAAACATTAGATACGAATATGCGCTGGATTAGAGCACAGAGAAGATTTGTAAGAAAAGTCATGCAAGTAACCAGCAACGCGGAAGGCCAGAGCCGCATGAACACGACCACGAGCAGGGGCTGAAGAATTGCAGTAATCAATTGAGACAGGCGCAGAAAAACAAAATTCTCATGAGCGGTGATAACCGCAATACTAATGATGTTATTCATAACCACAACCATATCTGCGGCCAAAACAACAAACATTAATGACATTTCGTAGAGCTGAGCCGTGCTAAACGAATTCGAGTATGAATAGACGACAATTATCCCCACAAATAGTATTACAACAACCGCAACGAACGAGATAATCCAAAACAGTCTTTTCGCAATTGCAAGAGTGTTTTCCATCAATTCAGAATCGTCCTGAAGATATGCCTTGCTATAAAACTTAGTCACGCTCGAAGCAAGAACGGTATTGATTACCGTAAGATAAGCCATAATTGACCCAACAAATTGGTATAGACCGTATTCGGCTTGGCCGATACCCCTTAATAAGATGGGAACATATAGCAACTGAACAAGAATCTGAACAATTGAATAGGCATAAGATATAATTACGCCTGCTTTTCTACTGGATTCAATCTTCACACGGAAACCTTTCAAACTCATATTTGAGATACGTAAATCTGAATTAACAAAGAGGCATAGAAGTGAAACAGCTTTGTATTTTTACACCTACATATAATAGAGAACATACCTTGAAGCGATTGTATGAAAGCTTGAAAAAACAAACTGACTCTCGTTTTTATTGGCTTGTAGTCGATGATGGCTCGACGGATGGAACACAGAGCTTATTTGATTCATTTGCAAAGGAATCAGCTATCGAAATCGAATATATAAAGGTAGCGAATGGTGGAAAACAACGAGCCTGCAATTTAGCTGCAGAAAAATGCACTTCAGAACTGTTCATGTGTGTTGATTCCGACGATTATCTCACGCCTGATGCGGTCCACTTCATATTAACGGCGTGGAAAAATGCAGGTGATGCCATTGGAGTTGCTACGCCCAGGTCCGCTCGTAACAATCAATTTCCCAGTAACACCACTGCGAAGCTATCATCCCTCTACAGCCAATATGGTTATAAAGGGGAGACTTGCATTGCAACGTTAACGAGCGTTATCAGATCACATCCTTTTTTTATAGCCGAAGGAGAGAGCTTCATTCCTGAAGTATTTCAGTTTGATCAAATTGACCACGAGTATTGCCACCTGCTATGCAACCGGGAAATATGCAAAGGGGAATACTTAACAGACGGTTATACAGCCAACTATAAACGCTTATTGTTAAATAATCCACGAAGCTATGCCGTATATAAAAAGCAATGCATAGATTACAGTAACACGCTCATGCAGAGATTCAAGGAGACCATTCTTTATCTAATGTGGTCGAAGATTGCCGGAGACAGCATCCTTTTTTCATTTAAAAAAGCAAAGTCCGTTGGCGCCATTTCTCCGGCAATACCATTTGCCGCAGTATTAGAACCATTGTTTAAGAAATACATGAATAGAGCCTAATCATTGATTAGGCTCTATTCTAAGACCATTCAAATTAATTCCGGTTTGCAAAAAAGGCTTTCAATGCTGAAGTCAACGGCCTGAAGTCATTTGTTTTAAATCCATACTGGAGCCGTACTATTAATCCAGCCAGCATTGGGTTGACCCAAGAATGACGGGTGAGGAAACGACGCCTTTCTTTCAGCAAACCCCGCTCAACCTCATCGATCCAAGACCCGTTAAAATGATGTATGGTAACAGAATTTTCAGTAAGATGAATATCACCAGATTCATGACTCTTGGGACAAAACCAATCGCTTGGGTACAGTGTGAATCCATCAACTGTCTGCATTGTATTATCAAGCTTTAGTCCGAGGGCCTTACAAGCTTTTGTAATCACTACAACATTTGTCGTTAGGTCGTATGATCCATCGCTTTTAATAAAAGAACGCACATCGTAATCATTCAATAGCTTCCGGAATAACGGGAATCCTTTTTCACAAGCCATAATTCCAGTTGGCACAGAAGCGTCCGATTCAAAACCTGAAAAAGCGCGGTTGGTCAAAAAAGGATCGAGAGACTTAAGGACCTCAACGTCGGTATCCATATAGATACCGCCCTCATTAACGAGAATCCATAGACGGGCATAATCACTGACAAACGCCCACTTCTTAGCTTCATATGCCTGTTTAACATAATTGTTAGAAGATAAATCGAAGTTCGATTCGTCCCAACGCTTTATCTCATAATCTGGGCAAAACTTCTTCCAGGACTCGATGCACGCGACTGCCTCTTCAGGCAAATCGTTATTTCCGAACCAAATATAGTGAATTACCTTTGGAATATGCTTTTCGTTCAACTGAGGCTCCAAAAACTTTCGATTACTTAGATTACTTAATCAAAACAACGCTCTGGTTGTATTCACTTTTATTTGCATTGTTAAAGCAGGGACCAATTAAATTGCCCGGAAGAATCTGGTGCCACATCTTATTCTCATAAGGAGTATCACCCCAGAAAAATCCTATATGACAATCGATTGCCCCATTCGTCTTGAAGAAAATAATATCGCCTTTCTGCGCATAGCCGCTATTCAGCATATCTCGAACAGTTCTAAACTCATACATTTTGCAACCAGAGTCACAAGCATAACCATACCAACGCCAGGCATTAATATAGCCTCCCCCACCAGGCCCGCCGGCCCATGGCGAATGTGCGTTATTCCTGCCTATCGCTGCAACATCCCCGCCAACAGCAGCATAAGCATGAGCAACAAATCCGGTGCAGTTCATACCCGTATAGCCATCCCATCTTGGACTTCCGTTGGGATAAAGACATGTGTCATATGAGAAGCCACCGGAATAACGCGTGCCCAGATAATAAGAATCATACTGATGCGAAGTAAGCCATGTAAGCAGGCTGATTCTACTAACCCCAAGAACGGTCGAACTTCCGATTGGATTGTAATAAACCTGCGTAGACTTGGAATGAACCGATCCGTCAGGATAGGTCACATCACAGTACAAAACATAATAGCCCGAACTCAAGCCCAAATCGGAAGGGTTAAAGTAGGCATCATTAGTAGTTGATTTCGCCCTCAGGACGCCCCATTGACTCCAATCCGGTTTCGCCCAGACAAATTTAAATTCAAATTGACCGGATTTCTCCGCATCAAGAGTTCCCATGTCAGCGCGAACGCCCCATGAGTAATCTCCGTCAGTAGATATAGCTGTAATTCTCGAATAATCCCAAACACCGATATGAATCCTGCAAGTAGTAACCTTACCGTCAGAGCCGCTCACATCACAATAAATATCATACTCACCGGGTTTATCAGGAGTCCAAGATAGGGAAGCATCGGAACCATTCTGAGCAATGCCCCAATTTGACCAATTGTTCCTACTCCAAACATATTTATAGTTTAGGAAGCGAGTATCCCCTGCGCACTCCGTTTTAACGGAAACCTCATCGCCAGGCCTGATAAATGTATTGGAAACAGAAATACCGTCATAAGACCAGTCTTCAGGCGCAAAGTAGCAGTCTTTTTTACATGTAAGCGTTTGACCAGTTGATGTATCAATTACATCAACATAGATTGAAATGTCTCCTGTTCGCGAAACAACCCAATTTAATGAAGATTTATCCTCTCCAGATTCTATAACGCCCCATTCATTCCAATTGTTTCTCATCCAAACGTACTTATATTTAACGCCTCTATTATTACGAACAATCAGATTGGGAGTAATAGCAACTGTATCCCCAGCGGAAACTGATCCATCAGAGGGCTCCACGGAAATCGAAGTGAAGTTAGACAAGTTATTGTCCACATGCACGGGGAACTTGCGCGTGGTGACGCGGCCGGCCGAATCGATGGCGTCCACCCAGATGTTGACGTCTCCGGCCACCTCGGGGGTCCAGGGGCAAGACGCGGAGGGCTCGCCCTGGCGGATTGACCCCCAGCGAGACCAGCCGCCCTGCTCCCAGACGAACTTGTACCTGACCGAGCCCGCATTGCCGGAGACGGACAGGCCCAGCTCGCACTCGTCGCCGAGCAGGGGCGACCCGCCGTCGGCAGCCTTCGCGGAGAGGCCGTCGAGGGAGAAATCCTCGGTTATGCTGACGGGAAGCACGGATGTCGCGGAGAGGCCGCCGACTGAGACGTCGACGTAGACCCTGTACGAACCGGACGACGCGGGCTCCCAAGCGCAAGATGTCGCCTCGGACGGCCCCTGCGCAACCCCCCACTCGGCCCAGGAGTCCTTCTGCCAGACGAACTTGAGCTTCGCGCCGGGTGCGGCCGCCGCATGAATGGAAACCTTCATACCGGGGGACCACTCCAAGTCGGGCCCTCCGTCAACCGAGAGACGGCAAGCGTCCACATGCACGGGGAACTTGCGCGTGGTGACGCGGCCGGCCGAATCGATGGCGTCCACCCAGATGTTGACGTCTCCGGCCACCTCGGGGGTCCAGGGGCAAGACGCGGAGGGCTCGCCCTGGCGGATTGACCCCCAGCGAGACCAGCCGCCCTGCTCCCAGACGAACTTGTACCTGACCGAGCCCGCATTGCCGGAGACGGACAGGCCCAGCTCGCACTCGTCGCCGAGCAGGGGCGACCCGCCGTCGCTAGCCTTCGCGGAGAGGCCGTCGAGGGAGAAATCCTCCACCAGGCCAGACATATTATTGGCAGAATCGACGAAAAGAGATGAAGTGCCATGATCTGCCGCAAAGGAATACGAAGCGGACAAAGGCAAAATCAAAAAAGCAACAAATATTGCAAGGATGAGCTTACGGCAAACTGTCTTCATCGGAATCAGGCATCCTAACAAACGAAGCTGTATAACTGAAATCTAAAGACGACTAGCGCTAAAGGGAAAATCGCATTGTTAGATTATTCTGTTAATAATCGCTGTGATCCTTTGGCCGTAACCATCCCCAGGGACAGCCCATAAACCATTGAGGTCCTCTAGACACGGAGCGATGCCCAGATATCCCCTATCAACAAGTATTTGATAACGAGGGTCAACACAAACATTGTTCAAGGGCATGCGGACCGCATAGCCTTTTAAATGCTGAGACTGGGCAAGCAACCCCTGATATACGTTGTCAAACCTTGCTCCACCAACCTGAGGACCGGTAGCGCCTAGGCCCGCGAAGTTGCACTGGTCTGCAGATACCGAACCCCCAAACTGAAGCCATCCAGTCTCCAGCATCGCTTGGGCAAATACAACCTCAGGTCTTACGCCTTCAGAGGAGGCGGCCAAAATAACCTGATTACAAAACTCAGTAATGCTAGAAGCGCCCCTTTGCGAATAAACCTCAGAGGGATAAGTATGTCCGGTAGAAACAAACAAACGAGCCATGGATTCAGCAGATATCGTAGACGTACCCATAATTGGCGTACCGTCGACCGTCACCTTGCGGGTGAGGTGCTTGGCCTGCTCGCCGTCGATCACGTCGAGGTAGAGGGTGTACTCTCCGGGCTCGGAGGGGGTCCACTCGCAGGAGGCGGAGGAGCTGGAGGAGCCGCCGACGGTGCCCCACTTGGCCCAGCCGCCCTTCTCCCAGACGAACTTGTACCTGAGGCCGTCGGCGTCGCCGGAGACCCTGGCCTGGAGCTCGAGCGGCTTGCCGGAGCGCGCCTCGCCGGAGACGTCGAGGCCCTCGACGCTGAAGCGGTCCTCGACCGTCACCTTGCGGGTGAGGTGCTTGGCCTGCTCGCCGTCGATCACGTCGAGGTAGAGGGTGTACTCTCCGGGCTCGGAGGGGGTCCACTCGCAGGAGGCGGAGGAGCTGGAGGAGCCGCCGACGGTGCCCCACTTGGCCCAGCCGCCCTTCTCCCAGACGAACTTGTACCTGAGGCCGTCGGCGTCGCCGGAGACCCTGGCCTGGAGCTCGAGCGGCTTGCCGGAGCGCGCCTCGCCGGAGACGTCGAGGCCCTCGACGGACCAATTGACTACTTTATATTTGGAGGTGCTCGATATGTAACCATTGGAGTCAACAACATCGGCATAAATTTCGTATTCACCAGCTTGCGGCAAAGTCCAAACAACCGACGGGGCGGTCAAATCTTGACCGATCACGCCCCAGTTAGCGTCAGTCCAATCTGCCCCAGCCCTATGCCAAACAAACTTATATTTAAGTCCGTCGGTCTTGCCGGTAACATCCACTCCAACTTTAATCGAAGATCCAGCGCGCCCCAATTCTTCCGAAAAGGTAATTCCATCAATGGAATAAGGGTGCGGGAACTGCGCAATAATAGCAGCGGCATCAGCCTCGCCAAGACGACGACAGCCGTCATCGGAAAAGTAATTAGCGGCATCGCCGGAATTCGAAATAAAGCCATGCTCAATTAAGATGCCAGGGATCCCCTGCTCGCGGGCGCATCGGATTACCGCAAACTCATCTCCCACTTGCATCTGGAATACGCCGCGGTACGTAAGACCCATAGCAGCAAGGTTATTCATAACCTTATTGGCAAGCTCAACAGAAACCTGTGTGTAATCGGTACCATTTGCAGTAGGAGCATAAACCTCAGCGCCATGAGCAGCAGGGAAACCAGAATTAATATGGAAGCTCACAAAAGCCTGAGCGCCTTGATCAATGCAACGCTGAACGCGATACAGAAAATCATCACCGGAATAATTGCCGTATTGCTCGCGAGCAAGAACAACCTTGAAACCATAAGCTTCAAGCCTATTCTTGCAGGCAGTCACAATCTTCCAGGTAAGATCGGCCTCACTTTTACCATTACCCTGCGCGCCGGGATCAGATCCACCGTGACCAGCATCGAGAGCGATTACACTAACGTTGCGTGCGGAACGAGCTGCATAAGTAGAGACACCATCCGGAGAATCGGCGCACTCCAACGCCTGCTGAATAGACTGAGCCTCAACAGCATTTCCGTCCCCATCTGCATAATAAACAGATGTGCCCTCGGAGTTCATAGAGCTATCTGCGACGGTGAATGAATAATCTCGATCAGAAAGATCAATCTTATGCTCAGCCTCATCTCCCTCTAGATAATACGAAATCGAAGTGAGGAAATAAGTATTGGCTTCGAGTTTTGAGCCAAAAGTAAAGGCGGCAGAATTATCAGCCGTAGCAGACGCGTCGACAGAGCCCTTTACGCCGTTGGCACTCACATAGCCAAGCGTAGCAGAGGAAAGGACTTCGCCGTCATTAGGAGTAGCAAAAGCAATGACTTGATTGGATCCAGAGGGAAGGCTTGGGTAGGCCAGGTAAACGTATTGAAAGTCCGACTCGACGGAATCGACCTGTTGCTCGGTCTTAGCATCGCTTTCAGCTGTGCCTTGGCTCAACGAGTCGATAGCCTCGATATCCTCTTCTACCGGAGGGTGGTCGACGGTGGCCTCGCTGCTTTCAGCATCGTCACCGCGTGCAGCCACTCCGTCATCACCTGCAGAAGCCACATCCGTCACGGCTTCAGCGGGCTGCGCCTCGTTCAACCCATAAGCAGCAACTACAGGACTCATCAATGACGAAAACGTCAGAAGGGCAGCCAAAGAAAACGTAGCCGCAGCACGTAAAACCTTTTTCATATCGAATCCCCAGTCAAAATGAATATCCATGTTGCAACATTATCCATCAATTATCTCTTCTTTTGAACAATTGTCATAGAAAGGAATCGTGTTGAATCAAGGTAGCAATATTCAACGCCTTCGAACGCGAACCAGCCAACATTTTTCATCTAGGAAAAGCTTCATAGCTTATATCTAATAAAGATCTCATCAAACTTAATTAAAAAGAACTAACGAACGGTTCTAAATACTGGTCCCTTATCTCATGCGCAAACATGCCATTGTCTATTTCTATTATTTTTTCTCCGTATATCGGACTACAGAAAGTTTGAATATCAGCCTGCCACGAAAAGGGGTGTTCAGCGATGCTCACACATCTAACTATAAGCAGAACGGCGTTTTTTCTAAACGATCCAAACGAAGCATCGAATTTATAAGGCCCATCCCCCCAGAGTATTGCGACCGCACCGACATCCGCAGGTCGACCGCCAGTACGGTCGTAACCACCGACGAGAGCCTGGAAAGTTGTGTTTCATCAAAAGGATTTGAGCAGTCTGGGTATCGGAAGCGCGCACGCTTTTTGAGCGGCCAGCCCTCCTGCATGAGAACATGGCGGACGCGGTAGGACTCGCCGCGGAACTGGCTGGCCGCGCACAAGGTCATAAGGGATGTCCTTGACCGCCACGGCATAGCGGAATAGCCTTAGGCGCAGGGGGCGCTGATGCAGCCCTCCCTCTTACACCGCAAAAAATCGCGCGATCAAATTATCTTTCGAAATGCCCCCGTAGATATAGCAATCGCCAGCTCAGGAGTCTACTAGCACACGATTCAGCTGACAAATCGATTCAGCTGACAAATAATTGACTATACGGCACTATTTACGAATAACTAGCACTGTTCATCTACAGGAATGTCCAGTTTATTCGCCGCGCAAATGCAAAGCTCTTTATCCTCTTGAGACATCCTGCTCCCAAGAATAACTCGCAATGGCTTGCATGGGCGTTGTACATAATTCATCTCAAGCTCATCTAGCTCTGGTACAAGACGGGCACGATATTCGTTCTCCCACTCAAACGCACTGCCCTTTCTGTAAATTGCCCGCAGATCACTAAGCATGTCGTCGCTGCTCACATTAAGACCAAGCATCCTAGCAGCAGTCCAAGCAATTTGAGGGTCGCAATTAAATGGTTTGTCATCATATATAATTGGCAATATTTCAGTACGCATTCCGTTAGCAATATTGCAATTGCGAATAGCTTCTCTGTCGTAAGCAAGAACGAAACCCGCTTGGCTTTCGGAATATACATTCCACATATTCGAATCGCTAGGATTGTCTGTTAGGCACAAAATGCGGCAAGAATTTCGACAGCTATTCTGATGAACTGGAACGACAAATCCTCCAACAAATAAACGCAAGTTTTTAACAGCCGAGCGAAAAAGACTAACTCTCCCCTCATCGGATAGCATCTCGAACTCATCAATTCTTGCTGGATTTAAAGGAACCCCCAGAGCCCCTAATACAAACGCAAGTCGTCTAAAATCAATTTGATTTATTTTCTCTAACGCTTGTTCATCATCATTGAGATAACTTTCGATTTCATCTATACCATTCCAGTTATAGATCGGCACCGAGTCGCGCTGATCGCTGAAAACCCTTGGATGAGAAAATGTAACAGTTGCGTTTTCTAGGTCGGCAAAAGCGTATTCAGTTGGAGGTCGATAGCGGTAAAGCACTCGTGGGACGAGAAAAGTCGATAGAGCTTCCAGCTCCTTCCCCGCGGAAACAATGGAAGCGCCATCATTTTGCTTGGCAACGAGATTAGCCAGCGTCTCCCGATATGTTTCTTTCTGCGTCAAGCTTAGCACCATGCAATATCGCTTCCCAATCTAGCTAAATTAGATGCAGTTGATTTTATCCAGTGCAAAAAACTGAATACACACACGAAGCAGAAATCATGACTATAAACTACCAAAAAATGATTCCGATTGGAACGTACCGAAAATCATAAAGGCTGCAAACAATATCTATAATATTCTGAGATGACTGGAGATGAAAACATATAGCTATCAAGCAATCTTATCCTCCGATGAAGACGCCAACTATGACATCGAATTCCCCTCTCTGTCAGGTACTTTACCAATGACAGAGCGCCGCAGAGACTGCAGAAGCAGTCGAGTATGCAGAAAAGATTAATATGTGCGCGTCAATTAAAAAAGTCTCTGTTAAAGAAAGTTAATCCAACGATATTGCCGCCCCTTCCAGCAACCCCAGTACAACTGCAAGGTACCCTAGGTCATCTCGCACATTCTTGTGGGTTCCGTCCGAAACTGCACCTCGAACGCGTCGCACCTATGACTGTCGGTGTGCCTTGTCAGCCCGGTCAACGAGAACCATTTGAGGAAGCGGTCAAGCATGCGCGAGCTCACCGCGCAGAACGGATTCCGATTCAGGCACACTCGCCTACACGGACTCCCCGCCCGAGCCAACAACGGCATCGACCGGATAAACTACATGGTCAGGCAAAGGGTGAGATTCATCAGCACCTTCATCGATGGAAACTCGGCCCCATGCTCGTCACAGCAAGGTTCGTGCGCACCGTTGAGCACGATCGGATTAAGAGGAGGTATCTGGAAATGACAAAGTCGGAAGAGATCGACGAACTGAAGACAAGAATAAGGGCTAGGGCATCTGACAGTGCGAGACCGGCTCAATCAATTATCGAAAGAGTCTTGGCGGCACCTACAACCACTCGGAGAATGAAAGCATTTGAAAGATCACATTAATTTGAGCAAATGCAGTCATCAGGTCAGAAAAGTAACGTAGTAGCAATGCGCGCGCTGAATATGCAAGGAGCGAATCAAAATTGAAAGATAAAAACACCACAATCCCCTTTGGAGCCGATGAAATTATGAACTCATTCCTCAAATCAAACGGTGCCCCCTTAACAGACAGCGAATTGAAAAGGATAAAACATACTGAATCACTGAAGGATTTAATGGCCCTTGGCTATATTCGACATGAGCACTCAAACGTTTTCCTGACATTGCAAGGCAGAATGGCTCTTCGACAATTTGACGAAGAACATAAGAGTGAATCTAACAAAGAATCCGCAAACGTTTTCAGTATTATCATTAGTGTGCTGGCAATTTTAGTATCTATGCTAAACACAGTTGCGGGATTAGTTAAAAACGACGCAACCGTCAATTATGCCTCAATCAATTTATTCACTAATATGCTTAGCGCACTTGAAGTACTGCTAATCGGATTTTTTGTCTCTAATAATATATTGCCCTCGGTAAAGTACTTTAGATTCCACCCTGTAGCTCGAGTCTTATTTGGAACGATGGCAGCGGTACTATTATATTTTATTGTTCAACGCTTTGGATAGCAGATGGTACCCCATCCACCCTAAGCTGCGAAAGGCTTTCACGGACCTCAGCACATGGTACATCGCTTTTAGTGGTCGGGTCCAACCTCTCGTGGACCCTGTTGACCCGCAAAAGGCGAACGTACCAGTCGAGGTAGGCCTGCAGTTTCTTAGGAAACATACTCGTGAGGCACCATGGGAAGTGTCTTTGCCACGAGCAGAGAGCTGCTGCCCGAGGGCGGCGGCGATCCTCGAGGAGGCCGAGCCGGACGCGCTGGCCTACCTCGACTTCCCGCCAACCCACTGGAAGCGCCTGCGCACCAACAATGTCCAGGAGCGGACCAACCGAGAGATAAAGCGCAGGTCGCGCGTCGTGCAGGTGTTCCCGTCAACGGGCTCGCTGGTGCGGCTCGCGGGCGCGGTCATGTGCGAGCAGGACGAGATATGGCAGGAGTCCAGATACTTCTCGGAGGCAAAGATGAGGGAGCTCTACGACGAGGGCCGCACGCGTGGAATCGACGGGACGGTCGACTGGGAGCGGCTGGAGGCGGAGGCCAGGAAGATGATCGAATCCGGCCTCGAGCTTGCGGACAGGATCGAGGCGGCATAGGATATCAACCGTGTTCCAGGTTCCCGGACGCCGGGCCGACTCGTTTCGGATCGGGCGCTGCACCAACTTTCTCGACACTACCCTCGAAAAGATTGACTACGAAGGTCACCTGTCTCAAATTGACGGCGAAGATCATCTGACATTAGCGGCGCACCTTCTCAGAAGATCATGCCAAGCGTTTGCGTTAAAAACCAAAGAGATTCTCGGATACAAGGCATTAATTAACAAAGGATACAACGGAAAGGGTCACTATGTATTTTGCCAAGCTGACTTGGAAGGTAGAATTGCGTTAATTGATGCCCGAGGAGTAACGACAAGTTACGATAAATTCATACCCAAGCGCCCACCCGGAACTTTGTTTGATGACAATCCCTCCGGGCGGGCGTTCGTACGTGCGCCGAAACGCCCGGGATATGGCGCACGGCACGCTAGCCAAGGATGGCGGGGTCGAGAGTGAGGCGCACGGGGCAAACGTCAACGACCCAGTCCGCCTGGAGCGGATGGAGATAGTGAACGACCTGTGCTCGAGGCTGAAGCGCTGCCTTTGGCGCTACTCGGGAATGTCGCCGCGGAACACCCAGGCGCATCCCGACTGGCGCGTTGGCCTCTTCCGGGTCCAACAGGCGTGCGGTAGATGGGACCCGACCGCAAGGGTCGTACGCCATATCCCGATGGCCGACGCGACCTACCACAGCTTGGGGCAGGTGCTACATCACCCGTTATCTAAACTGCACAATCTGATCCTAAATGTCCTCTCTTGATTCCATTGCGCCTCGCCAAGCCGGTAGGAGCGTTCTAGAAAATTCACTTTCTGTTAGCGTCAAGACGTCCTTCACGCAAAATCCTTTTAATTTGTCCGAAAGCCCAAAGCGTGCCTTTTTCCTAATCGAGTCGGAAATCAGCTTTGACGCCGACTGATTCGTCGGCTCATTCTTGTTTCCGTTGTACACCAAAACAAAAACGCAGTGCTCGCGAAACCAACTTGTTCTCTTTCCCCATAAATCCGAACAGATCAAAACGCTGTCCTTGCATTTCTCAACGAGAGCGTCCCTCTGGCCAAGATTGATGCCGAGCTCTTCATCAAGCTTTGAATTAAGCCTCTTTCCCAGCCCCTTCGTCAGACTACCGTTTTTGAATTCAATTAGATATAACGTTTCCCGGTCACAATATAGTGCATCAGCAGAGCGCGGAAGATCCATTCGCCTATTAACTCTTTTGCAGTAGCTCTCGGTAACGGAGTCAAAATTAACAATAGAGAAGTCGTCATCAACTAGGGAAGACTCCCCATCTTTAGATGTTTTGGATACTGAGGACATGCAGTCCTTTAGAATACAGGTTCTGCAACGGACACACTCATCACCGTCATCATGCACCTCGGGAGTCTTCGGATGCGGGCAGGAAATGCACAAGTCGCTACTCAAGACCGCACTCCTCCCTCTCAAGAATATCAAAAGGAGCTGCTAACTTCTCATAGGCCACTTCCGTTGAGCGGGTTATGTCGGTCAAACGAGAGCGTCCATCGGCGCAGGTTTCCGCAAGATAGTATGAGCACAATCCATCAATTCCGTACTTTTTAGAATACACTTCGATCGCATTCAAGAAATATGGACTATGGGTACTCATCAAGACATGCATTCCGAGCTCCTTCTGGAGCAGCACGATTATCTCGGCAAAGGCAAGCTGCCATGCGGGATGAAGATGAATCTCAGGCTCATCGAGGATAATGGTTCCTCCGGCTTCAAGCGCCCCAGACTTCAAGAGCACCTTCATGATAGCGAACGTCTTCAAGCCGGCAGAAAGGTTGCCTGGCTCTAGCCCTCGAACAAAACCCCCTTCAAGATATATAAGGTGATCGCGACTGCCGCTCTTCTCGAAATGACCCGGACATAAGGAGACGACTTTCTCCATAAGGACGTTCAGGTGCCGTTCCATTGCAATTTCGTCGAATAGCGAGGACTCTTTGTCATCGTTGCGGATGGTAGACCTAATCAGGTCTTGGCGAAGCTCCTCCTGATGCCCAAGTAGAGTTCTGGAACGAAAAGCGGAGCCGTAGGGGCCCGCGAGCGAGTCAATCAGGAACGGATCGTCTAGATAATGCGCCCTGAATCGCAAGGTTCTTCTGTCGCACACCTCCGTTACCTCATCACCTGCGATTGAGAAAAGCGTAGAAGAGCCCTTTATCTGGAGCTCGACTCTTCCGGATTCATCGTCGAAAACAGAATTTATCTGGCCGTTGAACTCGCTTCGGAATCTGTTTGTCGCAATTGCACGGAACGCTTCGTCATCGGAAATATCCATGATCTCGATAATTTGATCTGCGACTCCTGCCACACCATTCGTGAAATCGGATTCAATTTCACGAGAGATTTCCTTCCCGTAATAGTCCTTTATCTCATCAATTAGTTCATCTCTCGTGTACTTACCCGAAAAAACCCTATCGATAAAATCGGATATTCTTCCAGCACTTCGCCTGTGGCGAGGCGTGGAACCGAAAGGACCGCCTATATAAGCCTTTCTGAGAGCACGCTCAACGCTATAGCGCCTCATGCGATCGATTTTATTTTCAGAATCGGACATACTGTTGAACGCCGCATAGAGAGCTTTCCCGACCGTGCTTTTTCCCGTTCCGTTCTCTCCTGCGACTACGGCAATACCATCAATTTCAACATCAGCCTCAGCAACTCTACCGATGTTTTTCACATTGATTTTCATTGCATGTCACCAGCTCTCAACTTGATATATACAGTGCTTAGATTATCGCACAGAGAAATTGGCTTCTAAGGGACGCCCCTAATGAGGAGTGCACAAAAGATGCCATTTAATTATGCAAAGAAAGGTAGGGCACTTCTAAAACCTGCGGCTACCAAAAACTGCCTTGACGCTAGGATTTTCAATGTTAATCAAACTGTTCCCAATTGCACAAACAAGATCATCTATCTCATCCTTTGAGAAGCAGTCAATAGCTTCCATTTGCTTCAGCTGCTCATAAATGCTGTCAAGAAATTCCTTCTTCGTTAGGCTTTTGTCGAAATACAGATCTTTATTCTCTTCTCGTACTACTGGATTTTCAGAGTTTCTAATAAAATAGAAACAGTTACGAATATTGTTCCCGTGAAGAAACACGTCGATAAAATCGGCGTCTGACATGTTATTTAATGGCCCTGGATCACGCACGTAGAGAAACGACACCGCCTCTCCAGCAACAAATCTATCATAGGATTCACAATATTCACCGCGAAAAAAACCGGGCCGCATGGTCAAGTTATGAATGCACGGCTTTATTTTGTTAATAAGCTCTTTTCTGAAATCATCAGATGAATTATTCATGGGCCCCCTCTCAGTCCTTCTCCTATTAACGCTTTTATTAGCATCAGCAACCAGCGCTATTAAACAAGTACATAAATAAGACCGCAGAAGCCATTGCTAGAAACACGCTCGCCAATGAACCCAGCAAATAAACCTCAGCGAAATCCTTGTCACTTTCCAGCTGTTTAAAGCGCGCGATACTTTTTGCAGTAAAAATAAATGCAATAGCCGAATATTGGTTCAGCAGAGAAAGCGCCGCGACAATCAGTCTTTCAAATATTCCAATCCACTTGCCTGAATGTGCATTTGATGTGCACGCCGACTGCTCCGTACCAGGGTTTCGGAGAAATTGGAGGACCTTGGCAATAGCGATGCTGCAGGGGCGTCCGCAAAAGCACAATGTCGAAACCCAAGAGAGCTCAGCTCCACGGTTGCCCAAGAGATTCGAAGCAATTGGCCGCATGACCCAGAGGTGACAACATAGAACGCTCAACATAAACAAAAGTACAATATGCAGCATCTGATCGATCAAAAAACTACCAACCGGTGAGAGATCAAGCCCTGCAATCTTTCTTCTCAGGCTGCCATCGATAAACCAGTGTGAAAGAGCAAATACTGCAAAGGACGCAGCCGTGGCGGCTACACTCGCCTCAAACAGAAGAGCTACTGTTGCTGCGGCGCCGGCCGCGTAAATTAAACAGTGCAGACCAAGGGCAATTCTATTGCTATCCTTCTTATCTGCCATCTTATTCGTCTGAAAATAAAAATCGAACAGCATGTGGAATAGAAGGAAACACCCGAACACCCTCATGACGGCTCCATTTCATTAAGGAAATGAACGGCGAAAGCAGCCAGCTCTCTTTCTCTTACAACGTTCGCGAGCCTAAGGCTTTTCTCGAGCCCCTGCCTCGTCTTCCCCATCGCAACACCCATTTGTCCCGCAAGCCCTACATGACTAGCCCTGATGCTATCTACGTTGAGGTTGAGAGAGCTGCCCAACGCCACTGGCGCGCAATCGCTCGGATTGCTTTTAGCGCCGTACTTTTTGCCTATACGCGCCTCGATTAGCTCAGCATACCTTTTGCTCAAAGTCGCGTCTCTGTCATCATGCAGCATAAGCGGTCGCAGTAATTCAACAACCTCACAGTAATTACGCTGCGACTCGTTTCTGCGATCAATTATTTCTAGACAACCCGCCGCGCACAGTTCCTTCTCGCGCGAAACGCCCGAAACATCAATGATCTTTAAATCGCTGTACTTATCCTTTTCAGACTCAGCAATTGCTCTACGCGCACAATGGTATGCTGACCCGTCTTGTTCCGTCGACAATGCGGACTGCATCCGAGTTTTCCATTCTCCCACTCCAATACCGCCCCTAAGATCAACCGTCTGGACGAGTATCTTAATAAATCTGTATGCCAAGAATGCGCCAGCCGTACTACGAAATAGACCCTGCAATTCATCGCCCGCACTAAACATAAGCGGCATTTCGAGCTCAGTTTTAAACAGCTCGTTTGTGCAGTCCATAGCGTTCGCAAGATCTTCCTGCGCGCTTTGCCTCCTACTGTCCGAAAGACATCTCGAATGTCTCATATCAACCATGAGGGCCGAATATCTATTGTTCATCAGGCTTCCTTTCCTCATGGCGATTATAGCAACTATTTTAGTTGCTTTCGCTCATTTGCAACGGTTTTAGTTTCTTCATGGCGGATGCAACTGAAATCGTTGCGTTGTAATAGGCTATAATTCTTCCAAATCGCCTAGAGAAAGTGTTTAAATGCTGACCGTAATCGTGCCTACTTACAATGCCGAGCCGTATCTTTCTCAGGCTATAGGCAGCTTATTAAACGAAAAGAATATCGAACTGGAAATCCTCGCCATTAACGACGGATCCACCGACAACTCGCTCGCTATTATGCAAGGTTTCGCTGCGCGCGACTCACGCGTTCGAGTGATTGATAAGGCAAACCAGGGTTACGGCGCAACCTGCAATCTGGGCATTCGCGAGGCAAAGGGCGACTGGATTGCCATCCTCGAGCCCGATGACTGGATCGAGCCCGGAATGTACTCCGACATGTTTGCCTTTGCCAAGCGCGAATTTGGCGATCCGAACAAGCTCGATATTATTGAGACCCCGTATTGGATCATTCGCAAGCCCGATACCCCCCAAGAGGTCAAACTACATTGCGCATATCGCAGTCGCATTAAACCGCCTCGGCAACCGTTCACCATTCACGACGCTCCACACCTGCTGGCCCACCATCCGTCCATTTGGACGGCAATCTATCGTCGCGACTTCCTGATGCAAAACAATATCTGGTTTAAGGAAATCCCCGGTGCGGGCTGGGCCGACAATCCATTCCTCGTCGAAACGCTCTGCCAGGCAAAGGCCATCGCTTACTGGCCCAAGCCGTATTATTGCTACCGCGAGGAAACACCCGAAAAGGCGGCCGCCCTGGCAAAGCGTGACCCCTTGATGCCGTTTAATCGCTGGAACGACATGGTCGATATTCTTGAGAGGCTCAACGTCACCGACCCCGCCGTCTGGACACCGCAAATCACACGCGGCTTCACCTATATGGGCATCATGATTGAGCACACAGGAATTGACGGTCACCCCGAAATTGAGCGGGCCATCCACAAGATGTTCGAACGCATGCCGCAAGAGCTGGTATTTGCCAATCCTCGCGTTACCCCTGCGGCCAAAAGGCTCTATGCCGAGTATATGGGCATTGCCAATCCTAAAATCAGCTACTGCGCATACGCCAAGGACCTCGTGGGAGAGGGCTTGTATAACGTATGGAACAAGGGGCCCAAGCAAACTCTAAAAATGATCACATCGCACTTTGGTTCGTACAACGCACGCGCTGGAAAATAGTCTGATGGGCAGCAAAGCAAGCAGAAATACCTCCATCGAGGCGCTGCGCTTGGCCGCGGTCGCCGGGATTGCGATATTCCACACGTTTCAATGGACCTTCCAAGCCGTCTGCACCGGCGTGCCGGAATATGCGCCGCTCGCTGTCTTCCCTTACTCCGGCGCGCTCGGCTTTATCAACCTGCTGGGCTGCTGGGCCAACGAGGTCTTTTTTATGATCTCGGGATACTTCCTTATTCCCTCGGCGGTACACGCCCCTCCAAAACGGGTCATCCGCGCGGGGCCTCGTTTATAAATCGTTTACACGGTTAAAGAAAATCGTCTTACCCACGCTCTTTTATTGCACCGCGTGCCTGTTTGTTTCAATGTACGTCTATCCCCTACCCGAAATCTCGCTGCACGAGATTGGCTGGCTTACGCTGGGCATCGAGTTTATCTGGGTCTACGCGGCATCTGTATTACTCGTCCCGGTTATTGCGTTGTTACGACAGCAAATCGGCAGCATAAGGGCCCCGTTTGTCGTAGCACTCCTCGTGCTCACAACATTTGGAATCAACTGCTACATCGCGGCGACGGCAAACAAAGCGGCCGGCATCGTTTTGTGGCGCAAGCTCATGAGCGCCGTTACTTACCTGGTCGCGTTTATTGCAGCCGGAGAAATGCGCTTTGTCCTCGAATGCCACGGCAACGCATCCGGCGCTCAAAAATCCAAGATCGCACTCATCGGACTCGTTGCCGTCACCATCGCGCTCGAGCTTCTGCTATCGGCAAACAGCCAATACGACGCGCTCTGGAAGCTCTCCTACAAGTCCACTTCCGTCATATCCTTTATCTTGGCCGCCGCATCCGTTGCCGCCGCAGCGCTCCATCAGCCGCGCCGCGAAGTCTCAGCTGCAGACAAGACAATCATGTCCCTCGCCGCAGGAACGCTCGCTTTCTACGCCGTACAGTCGTTTACCTGCAATGTCTGGCGACCCATCTTTGACAAAGCAATCTACACCATGGCGACAGGCATCCAAACGGGAGAGCCTCATCCAGCCGGCGCCATTTTGCTCGGAATCCTTATGAGCCTTTGCCTCGCGCTTGCCCTGCTCCTCATGGATATCGTACGCAGAGCCGTAGTCGAGGCCATCAAGGCCCATATGAACAGCTAGACGTCCTTCTGACCCTGCAGGCCACGAAGCGCGCTAACACCCGAAGCAAATAACATCGCAAAGATAATCGCCCAGTTCTTGCAGCCAAATACCGGAATATGGACGATCGCATGGTCATGCATAACAACGAAATAACCCAGAACAACAGCCAGAGGCAATACCATGAGCAGCGACTGGATCAACGCCTTGCAGCGACGACCGTCTTGCGCTCCGCCCCGTACCGAGCAAACGAGAACGGCAATCCAAACCGCCAATACGACAGCAAACGAAACAAGACAAACGACGTTCGAGATCATCGCATAACCAGCTGTTGAGCAGATGGCGAACAGCTGCGGGCTCATGCAATAAAACTCCTTCAAAATCTGAGGCCAGTCAGCTTGGGGCAACAGTGACGACGCCCCGTGCGCAGACCAAAGGCGCATCTCGCCCAGAACGTTCGAAAAGACCTCGTCCCAGCCCAGCACAAATGCCGCGACAACCCATTTCATCGCCCAGGTAAACACAAACGAAAGCCCAAACCCAAAGAGCGCCTGCAGCATCGTGACGACGCAGCGCTTGGGGCGCTCACCCTCGGGGAGCGCAATGAAGGCGAAAAAGCAATGCAGGGCGACAACTGCGGCAGGAATCGTAAGGAAGTCCAAAAACGAAAATGCCGCGCCGGTCGCTATGGACCACAGGACAAGGCGGCTCGTGAACGCACGCTCACTCGATGCAGAACTCAAACGAAGGCTCATGCAAGACATCATGATGAGCGCCACAAAGAACGAGATGCACAGCAGTAGATCACCGATATAATTGAAAAACAGATTGGTCGAGAACAACAGGATTGCAAGGAAACCCAACGTCACTGACATTGAAAACCGCTTCCGCAAGGCAACGTAAGCGCAAGCGGAGCCGGCAATCGCCAGGGCAGCCGCGGGCACCATGACAACATCGATACCGCCAATAAACAGGCAGACATTCGTAAGTAGCTGCCATCCATGCCAATACCGGTAGTACTGCTGATGCGTAATCTCGCCGGCTTTCGTAACGTCATCAATCTCGGCAACAGCCATCGTCTTAAACGGAGAACCTTGGTCCTTTTGCCGTGCGACTTCAATGATAAAGCGATTGTTATCAAAGCAAACAGGGCCAGCTGCAACACGGTGGTCGTAGACATACATGTCAGACAACAGGGCCGAGGACTCCGAACCCTGCGCATGCGACTCGATAACGGGCCTCGGCAGGCAATTCGCCGCGGTATTGCTCAGGACAAATGCGACCTGAAGAACCAAAAACAGAAACATGACCTTGAAGGGAAGGCTATCTGCAAAGGAGGTTAAACGAGTTTTATTCACAGGGCATCCAAACACAAAGATCGCGTCCACAGGAATCGGCACCTATGTAATACCACAATATGCGCGTGCAACCTCGCCACGCCCGCACGTCGACAAGGCTTGTAGCAAACGTTCTTGGTGATTAGCGGAACATTACCCGCGGGCGCCCGCCTACGCTTACAATAGTCGTGTCCCATGGGACACATTGTTTATTCCGCAGGGCCGATACGCTGCCCACGCGAAAGGATATTCTCGTTCATGCCTTCAACCCTTCCCGCTCCCATCGATAAGCTCGCCATCGTCGTCGTTACATACAAGCGCCAGGAGCTCTTGGCCAACCTGTTCGACTCTATGACCGAGCTCACGGCAACGCCCTGGCGCATCGTGATTGTCGATAATGAGAATTCGCGCGAGACCGAGGCCATGTGCACCGCATTCAACGAGCGCCTGGCCAACCTGTGGGGCATCGACACCGAGCAGCCCGACGCGCAGGGCGGCACCGACCGTGTCATCTACGCCCCGCAGCTCGAAAACGGCGGCGGTGCGGGCGGCTTCTCCGCCGGCACTAAATGCGCATACGGCCTGGGCGCCCAGTGGTTCTGGGTCATGGACGACGACGTGCTCGTCATCCCCGAAGGCATCGAGCGTCTTGCCAAGTGGACCGACCGCTACGACGTTATCCAGGGATCGCGCCTGGACTTTGACGGCGGCGCCTTCTTTTGGCAGTACCAGCTCATCCTTTCGCTCGGCATCCCTAACCCCATCGCCAAGTGGGATCTGGGTCCCGAGGGCTACCGCACCATGAACCAACTGTGCTTTGAGGGCGGCATGTTCTCGCGCCGTGTGGTCGACAAGATTGGCCTGCCCGACGCGCGCTTCTTTATCTACGGCGACGATGCCTGCTACGGCTACGTAGCCAGCCAGCACTTCCCTGCCGCCGTGGTCGCCGACGTGGTGCTCAAGCGCGCCCGCGCCGTCTCTAACTGGGATATCGCCGGCAAACGACAGCTCAACTCCACGAGCGACACCAACCGCTACTACATCATGCGCAACCGAGGCTTCCTCGCTCGCTATATGCAGATCTACGGTGACTACCACCCCATGCTGTTCCGCCTGGGCAATGCCGCGACCTTCTGCAAGGAATTCATTCGTCTGGCAGCAGTCGACAAATGCTTTAAGACCGGCATTCCGGCGCTGCGCCGTGGCATGAAGGACGCCCGCAAGATCGTAAAGGATCCCAACTGGAAGCCCATGCCGCCCCTGAAGGACGCCGAGTAGTAAAGGGCTTTCGTCCGCCGCTACAGTCGTTGACACACCACGGACACACGCTGCCCGTCAAATCCAAACCCCCAGCGCATGCGACCCACGCCGGGTCGCGGCACACGGATTTCGTCGATGCCGTCGCGCTCTATGTCGAGCAGCGCCTGAACCGCCAACAGTTCCAGGCCCAGGGCATCGACGCCAGGGTCGTACAACATGTTGACCGTAATGAGCGGTCGCTCATCGAGCATGCCGAGCGTGTCGGCCACGTCAAACACCCGACCGGTGGGAATCACCTGGATATCCCAGCGATCCGAGACGCCACTTCGCTTGGAGCTGGGATTGCAATAGCCGGGCAGTCCAAAGCAGAGCCCCTGAAGCGCCAGATGATAGGCTGTCGGCATATCTGATTGGCCCACATCGATGCCCAGATCGCCGATAGCACAGCTCAAAGCTTGCTTTACAGTGTCCTCGTCTCCTCGACACAGCCCGTCATGGAACGAGTCGATAACTCCAACGTCCTCAACGGCGCACTCAAACCATTCCAGAATTACAAGACGGAGCGCCTGACGCACTTCGTTGCTAGGCAGACGCAGGGAACGAAGGCACGCGCCGTCCTCCGAATGCCCCGTCATGTCCGTCGTAAGAAATCCAGACAGATACAGCGCTGTCCAGATATCTTCGGGCTTGGCAGCATCGGCCTCCTCGGCATGCACATGCACTGGCGCCTCAATAAACCCATGCGGCTCAAGCAAATCGAACAATGCGGACAGGCGCATGAGATTCCAGTCGCCGACGCATGCGCTCAGACGGTCGGCGTAACCATACAGATCTGCCCGAACGGGCGCGACGCAACCGCGATATGCGTAGTCCACCACACGCTCCGGGATCGAGCAATAAAAACAACCAAACAGATAGCCCTCGAGCCACTCACGCGCGTCATCCAGACAGCCGTTGCGACCGATGCGATCCAACAGCACCTGGACTTCATCGTCCGAAAAACCGAACCATCGATCACACCAACTCGACAGCGGCGTAGCCGACCGATAGGAAACCCCACGTTGGGACAACGCAAACTCGGCGGGACCGGGGCGCTCGCCCATCAGACACGTCAATCGCAACGAGTCGCCGGCGTCGGCAATGGTGTCGAACAACATTCGGCTGAGCGACTCTAGGGAATCCACGCTACCGTCGTCCTTAGCGTCCAAGCGCTTTGGACATACCACGTCGTAGTCGTCTATCAGAAGAACAACCTGCTCATCGAAAGCTGTCTGGAGCAGTTTAATGAGCACGCCGAGCGCCGCATCGATCTCCTTATCGCTGGCCACCCCACGCGCCGCCCTCTCGATAAGACGGACCTCACGTCTTGACAGATCAGGCGCGGCAAGCAGCGGCAGCAATCGGGCGCACTCGTGCGCGACAGTGCTGCGAATAGCCGCCGCAGCATCGGCGTCGCGCCTCGCAGCGGCAGCTGAAAAGACGAGCATGATGACCGGATAACACACGTACTCATCACGATAGCGACCGCCGCCCGCCTGCCAAATCTGGGTGCCGACGAACGGGCTTCGATCCGACCGCAGGTGATCAGGTCGTTCCAAATAGCATTTGAGCATCGATAGATTCATGCTCTTGCCAAAACCCTTGGGCCGACAACAAAGCGCAACAGGTGCTTCGCTGTCCAATATATCGGCAATAAACATAGTCTTATCGACGAGTAAACACCGATTGATTGCATCGGAAAAGTCGTGCACATCAACCGGCAGAGCTGCGTTATCCGCATGATTGAGCAACCGTGCGCCAAACGCATGAGCAACACCATAATTCACCTGTTCAGACATCGTAAACTCTCCCTCTAACGCAGCACGATGCCCATTGTAACGAGCGGGTAGAGCGCAACATTATCGACATGTAAACGTTTCGGGCAACGGTAGCAACAGACCCCCGAGGGGGCATAACAAATCGTTGCACAACAAAAACGAGGTCCGATGCCGCCGCACCGGACCCCGTCCCAAACTCTTATAGAAAACGATCTGGAAGATTACTCCTCCGAGCCGTCCTCCCCAGAAGTTTTCTTCTGCTGATCGAGCTTATGCTTACCACTTACGATAGACGTGGCACCCAGCGTAGCCAAGCTCGCGCTGGCGAGGCTCGCCATCACAATCAGATCGCCCGTCTTGGGCATGTTGCCGCCCGAGGACTTGGTAGTTGTAGTCGTCGTGGTCGTGGTGGTCACCGTTTTGGAGTCATTTTGCTCTTGGACCTGGTTGTCAGCACCGCTCTTGTCGTCGTCTTCGGACTGTTTCTTTTCGCCCTCGGCCTTGCTCTTGTCCTTCTCCTCAGATTCAGACTTCTTATCCTCGTCCTTCTTCTGTTCGGACTTGTCGCTCTTCTCCTCAGAGCTAGAACCCTTATCGGATTCGGTCTTCTCGGAAGCCTTGTCC
>ERZ840517.866-NODE-866-length-36839-cov-8.362875_pt1 | contig 36839 bp, 39 predicted proteins | sample MGYA00519876_ERZ840517 | MGnify/ENA primary metagenome ERZ840517 (study PRJEB31850, sample SAMEA3708882) | human gut metagenome | biome: human gut; feature: human-associated habitat; material: faeces | place: China | collected 2014 ... | reverse complement strand
CGGCTGGATGTACAACGTCAACGGCTGGTATCCCAACTACGGCTGCTCCCGCTACGCATTACAGAATGGCGATGTGGTGAAGTGGGTCTACACCTGCGACCTCGGCTATGACGTAGGCGGCGGGTATGCCACCGGGAGCTGAAGTAACCAAGCTGAAACAGCAACTTTATCGCAATAATGAAAGCACCGCAGGCAAAGCGGCTATACGTTGCTTTGCCTGCGGTGCTTTTTGCGCTTTCACGCGTACGAAAATAGAAGAAATCCCTTTTCGCACGGTAAATTCCGCGAAAAATATTGCAAGAACATCTAAAAATGGGGGACAATGTCGCCAGACGCAGCGCGCAGTGGACGACTATGATTTGGAGGTGGTCACATGACCAACAATGACAACATCTATATGCTGGCAGCCGAGGCAGCCAAGGTCCTGCACTGCGACCCGCAGGCGTTACGTGCGCAGGCACACAAAGATCCGTCCAAACTGGGTTTTCCGGTCTGCGTGATGGGCTCGCGCGTCCGTATCCCTCGTGCGGCGTTTTGGGCGGCAATGCGGGGCGAGAGTACGGACAATGTGCAGCGGGAGATGTCAAGATGAGCGCTCGCCGGAAGAAAACCGGAGCCACGCTGCAGCCGTGGTTGAGCGCGAAGGTTGACTGCGAAGAGAAGCGCTTTGTACAGATCGGAAACAGTCTTCTGCTTTCGCCCCAATTTCAGTCGCTCTCTGCGGGAGCACGTTGCTGTTACCTGTGCATGGCAATGGAGGCGGGGCCTCGGCGAGAATTCCGCCTGCCCAAATCAGCGGCTAAAAAATATGGGATCCCGCACTCGTCCCTGTGCCGTTATATCCGGGAGTTGGAGGCCGGTGGTTGGATCGAAGTGTACAGCATGAAGCGCCTCCGCAAGCCCAATGAATACCGGTTTGTCTTGGCGTGGAAGGGTGTCCACCCGCCGTCTTAATGCGGACAGTAACCCTATGCCTCTACCGAAAGATGGCTATATATGGTATATCTGCCCCATTGTGGCACAAGGAACGGCAGTGGTACAGCTCACTGGTTGCCCCGCAATAAGACAGTCAACCGGTACGCCGCGCACCAGCTTACCGCAGAGTGATGCAAGCGGTAGTGACAGCATACATCAATCTGGCGCAGCGGAAATGTGCTTTACCACGTGAAAGTATAGGAAGGGAGGTGTCGTCATGGGTATCTGTACATACAGCAAGTGTCCCAAATGTAAAAAGCCGACCGTTGACGACGCCTCCTTCTGCGCCTATTGCGGCAAGCGGCTGGTGCCCCTTCCTCGTCGAGTACGGCCACGCACCGAGGGTCAGGGAAGCATCACCAAGCTTTCGGACGACCGCGCCAAGCCCTACTGGGCGCGGCTGCCGGCGGAGTATGACAACCTGCACGTCCAACGGCGCAGCATCGGCTGCTATAAGACATATAAAGAGGCGGCGGAGGCGTTGGCCAAGGCCATGTATGTGGAGCAGGAGTCAGCACAGCGTGGGTTAACGCTTGGCGATCTGTATGAGGGGTTTATTGAGACCAAGTACTTTGCACAACTGACACCTCAAAGTCAAGCAGGCCATCGCAACAGTTGGCGAGATTTGCAGGCAGCCGCCAAAGTGCCGGTGAAGCAGATCAACCGCGATACCTTACAGCAAATCATCGATACGGCGGAAAAGCGTGGGTTGAAGAGGGAGACGCTTGCCAAGATCCGTAATTTAGCAAGCATGCTCTGCCGCGAGGCGATGGCTAAGGGACTGTTGACGGTCAACTACGGCCAGCTCGTCCAGCTGCCGCGCAGCGACAGCAAGCCGGTACAGCCTTTTTCTTCCGACGAGATCGCCATGATTTGGGACGCCGCAGACAGCGGTGACAAGACCGCGCAGGCGGTGATCCTATTGATTTACACCGGCCTGCGCCCCGGTGAGCTGCTCTCCATGCGAATCGAAGAAAACCTACATATTACTGGGCGGAATAGGTATCTGCGAGGCGGCTCTAAGACCGAGGCCGGACGGGATCGCATCATCCCCTTGCCGCCCGTCGTGCATCCCGTGATAGATGCACTGGTGGATGGCAGGGAGGATGGCTATCTGATCCCGGCGGATGGTGGCAAGAGGTACGACCTGAACAACTGGCGCAATCGCTTCTATAACAAGCTGATGGCGAGATTAAAGCTGGAAGGTCACACGCCTTATTCTTGTCGCCATACCTACGCAGACCTTCAAAAGCGCCGCCGTGTCTCACCGGAGATTATGATGGAAGTCATGGGCCATACCGATTACAGTACCACGGTAGAGAACTATCATACGACCACGGATGAAGACATCGATATCCTCTGTGATGCGGTGTCGGAGATGACCCGTCCGCAGGCAAAAAAGAAGGACGAAAAAGAAAGGTAAAGGTGAACAATATGAGCGACCAGAAAAACAATGCATCCCATTTGACGGTGGACGAGAAGATCCTGCTGTCGGAGTATCGCAAGACCGGGCTGACGCCCAAACTGATAATGACCATGAAAGCGCAATTGGACGAGAAGTATACAAATCTCCTTGTGTGCAAATATTGGGGTGCCGCATTGAAAATCCACAATATCAATAAGCTTCTGCGCGGAGATTGCAGCTACTGCGTCCACAAGGAGGAGCTGAAGCGCAAGACCATACCATGCGTGGCCTGTTACCATTTTACCGGTATCGACGGCCATTGTGATAGCTGGGAGTGTGAGACCGACATCTCGGAGGAACTGGGCGGTATGATGGAAAAGCACGACTCTGACAAGCGTCGCGCGGCACAAAAGTAAGATAACGGAGATTCGGAGGACAAGTTCCCTATCATGGTACCATTTTTGGTACCATGATAGCCGAACTTTAGCTGGGGCCCCCAAAACCCCCCGAACAGGAGAATGCCTATGCACGACAACTACCGTAAACAGACGTTGGACGCGCTAATGTCCACCGCAGCACAGCGGCGGGGGGATTTGCCCCCAGCGCTAAAAGAGGGGATGAAAGTACCCTTTGCGGAGAAAGAGTCCGGGACACTGGCAGAGGCCATTACTCCGCCCAGGAAGCCACGCAAATCCTGTGCGCGAACACGCTTAATAAAAACGAGGCTATCTGATAGCGAACACCGAGCATTCTGCGCCCGGGTAAAAAGAGCCGACCTGTCCGCCAGCGAGTTTCTCCGCCGTGCCGCGCTGACAGAGCAGATCGTCATCCATACATCCACGGAGTGGGACATGACGCTGCTGGACGAATTGGAGTTGCTCAAGGCCGATGTGGGACGGGTGGGTGGTCTGCTGAAAATGACTATCCGCCCCAATGAAGGACAGAGGACGCTGCACCCGAAAGAGTGGGAGGAACTGCTGCAAATTGTCCGTCAGGTGGAGCGAACTGCCAAGCGGATTGCAGAGCTGGAGGGGAGGATCGCTGATGGCTATCGTCAAGCATAGAAGCTCTAAAAACGCCCGCTACGAGGATGTCCTGGAATACTATACCTGCAAGCATAGGGAGGACAGTAGGACCGGGCACTATGAACCTCTTCTGGATGCCTACGGTTTGCTGCAGCCGCGGGATAACTGCACCGTCTTGTACCTGACCGCCGAAGGCGAGGAAGCTGCGCCCGAGAACTGGGCTTCCGCCTGCCGTCGTACCAACCTGCAGTGCGGCAAGAACAACAAACGCACTGACCGCAAGAGCCACGAGTACATCCTGAGCCACCCATCGGCAGATCGTGAGAAGATGTCCATGTCCGACTTGCTGGAGGAAGCTCGTGCTTTTGCTCGCACTTTCTTGCAAGGCTACGACTGTTTGCTTGCCGTCCACCGCGATACGGGCAATGATCACATCCACATCTCCATCAACTCCGTCCGTGCCTTGGCACGAGAGGAACAGGGGTGGATGATGCGGGACGGCGAGGGAAACGCGCTGCCTTGCGAGGTAAGATCCGGTGGGAAGCATCAGGACAGCACGGCACTGCGGCAAGTCATGAACGATTGGCTGCGGGACTATACGCGGGCGCATCAATGGGAGGTCAAGGACAACAACGCCATCGCCGCCCAGCGAAAGCAGGCGCGCTATCAGAAACGAAACGAGTATCTGCGTCACGCGCTGATATCGGTGGCCGCCAAATGTCACAGCACCAAAGAACTCTCCCGCCGCCTGCACGCCTACGGTATCACGCTGAAAATGCGCGGTCATACCGTCAGTGCCGTGCCGCCCGGCGGACACAAGGCAGTGCGTCTGCGGACGCTGGGCTTGGAATGGGAAGATCTCGAGGAATTGATGGCGTTGCATCGGAAGCGTGCTCAACTTGCCGAACGGCAATGGTGGGATTATGTGCGCTTTGTTCGCCGCAGATGGTATGAGGAGGAACGCAAGCAACTGCGCGATCGATACGGATGTCCTCGCGGCGTACTGGATAGTCTGTTGATATTGGCAATATTTCTGCTGACAAGCAATTCCCGTCTGCCGGAGCCGCTGCCGCTGTACAGCGCGTCGGAAATACCAGCGCTGTTTGGCTCACCGAACAAAGAAACAGAGGACGCACTGCGCGGATTACAGTATGCCCGCGAGTGTGACCTCCGTACGCCGCAGGAAATCGAATGGAAGAAGGCGGAACTGCGCGCTGCCATCCGTCGCGCAAAAGCGGATTGCGACAAATCGGCGCTGGATGGTGCTTTAGAGGAGTGGCGAAAACTGCAAGATCTGCAAATGAGTATCTTTGCCATGCAGTATGCGGCGGAGTGGAGAACCACGCGGAGAGGAGACGAGCGGACGCGTTGATGTAAGAGGGGACTTTCCTGCCTACCCATGCGTTGCCGCCGGAGAAGACTCCAGCAGTGTCATATTATTGCCAATAGTCGGCCTGCACAAAACTGAGGAGACAGGGTCAATCACCATGCCTCCTCTTGCTTATTTCTGTTTTCCTTGTTCCCTCTGTCGATATATTCGTTTCCAATACAATTCTTTGAATTCTCTAAGCGAATTAATTACTCTCTGTTCTAATGCGTATTCGCAAAGGGTACTAGCCTCCTTGGATGGAAAAGAAACCGAAAACCCCGTTGCTTCAATATCAATATGATTAATTTCGGGCAATGGGAGTTCTTTTCCGGACTGAAACACATGATAATCCCCGCCGAAAAAGACATATCGCCAAATACCGGTCAACAAGAACGATGTTCGAACGCCCGGGTGAAGGTACTTGTATTCAGAAGTAGCCAAAGCATTGTCCCGCGTTCCAGCAGGACGATGCTGTAGAAAACTGTTACCAAAAATACCTACGTCTGTTTCCAATAATAGATCAAGAATTGTAAGCATACTGCTCTCGCTATCGCGCAAGGTTTTTAGCGCATTAATGGAAAGTTCACTTAATCCAGTCAGTGTCTGTGTCTCTTCATACTTTTGATACCTGGTGTCAGTTCGGCCTAACAAATAATCTGCAGACACATGCAGGATATCACAAAGTTTGAGAATAGTGTCTACTGCTGGAACCGATTTCCCATGCTCATAATTGGAATAGGTCAGGCAACTTACTTCCAGTTTTTTCGCCAATACCGATTGGGTAACGCCACTTTCCTTGCGAAGTTCTTTTAAACGCTTCGAAAACAAAAGATTTTTATACATTTTTGTGACCTCGTATATAAAAATAAATTTATTTTTCCTTGCAATTTAATTCAATGCGATGTATTGTAAAAACATAGAAAACCTTACAGAGTTTGATAGAGAAGTATATACTAATATATACATTATTGTATGGCAAATCGTATCGACAGTCAACTGCAAGATTCTCATAATCCCGCTGATACCGCGACTTATTCGCCATCCGTCGAGGGCGTGGATTGAAATAAAACTGACCCTGCACGAGGTGCAAAATCGAGCAAAACGCTCGGGGATTGAAATGACACTATCATAGCATAAAAAGTAGTGACAAAGACAGCAAGCAAAAAAGTGCCGGTATCAGCGTGACAAAAGGAATATCGCCCGGCTTTCGCCGGGCGATATCCGCTCTCAGGGAAATATTTAGCTTTATACGTACAATATGAAAAACAAAAGAACCGACCACCGTCTCCATCCCCGATCATTCCAATAAGTAAGGAGTGAGTTAGTGCATGAGCAAGAAACAAAAGCCACCCATCCCCCGCTGCGCACTGTGCAGGTGTGAGATTAACATCCCAGGTACCGACTATGTCGTCGGTATCACAGGGAAGATCGCCTGCAGGAATTGCCTGCGAGCCTCGTTCCATATCTTCGAGGCCATCGACGAGCCTGAAGAAGCTGCGCCTACCGCCACTGCATCCATCACACCCCAGTACATTATCCGCGAATTAGACAAGGCCATCATCGGTCAGAAGCAGGCAAAGGAGGCTGTGGCGCTGGCCGTTTGGAAGCAGATGCTCCGTGCCAACGGCGAAAAGACCGTACCGCGTACCAACCTTTTGTTGTACGGCCCCAGCGGCTGCGGCAAGACCGCCATTATCCGCCAAGCTGCCGCTATCGTAGGTCTTCCTTTTTTAACTGTGGATGCCACCAGCATCACCGAGACCGGCTATCGCGGAAAGGATGCATCAGATATTATCACCGATCTGCTGGCGATGTTCAAAGATCACCCTCACATCAAGCATGCAATAGTCTTGATGGATGAGACCGATAAGCTTGCAGCATACGGAAATGATGGGCGGCAGGCATACTGTCAGGGCACCCAATACGCGCTCCTGAAACTGGTGGAGGGCATGGAGGTCACCACCAAGGATGGCGTGACCATGGATACCAGTAACCTGCTGTTTCTGTTTGGCGGCGCGTTCGGGCGGATGCGGGACAAAAAGTACGCCGACCCCATCGGTTACATCCGGGAAGAGACTCACCCCACCGTCACTCAGTGCACCGCCGAGGAATTCTGCGCCTATGGCATGGAGAGGGAACTGATGGGGCGCATCGGCCGCTTTGTGCCGGTGGAGCAGTTGACAGCACAGCAAATGAAGCAGATCCTCACGGAGTCCAGTCTGTCGGCTTTTGTAAAATATAAGAAATTCTTCCGTACCCATAAAGTCCGCCTGCAACTGGCGGACGAGCTGGCCGAGAAGCTGGCACATGAGGCCGTTGCGCAAGGCATTGGCGCGCGAGGCCTGGATGGTGCAGTGGAGGCACTGGTGCAGCCATTGATGTACCGTTTGGCGGAGGGCAGGCTCTCCGGCTCGGTGACACTGGGAGATGAACAGTATGAACATGTCTCTTAATCGCCGTCAGGCGGAGGATCTCATCCGCCGAGTCGATGACCGGCTTCAGCAGGAACGCCGCAAACTGTTGAAGCTGGATACACCGCTGACCGTCCTTGTACCGCCGCACTTGGGGGGATTGCCTACGCCTGGCGTAGTCGGCTTTATTTCGGAGCGCCTGCTATTCGCACTGGCTTCCTTTCCCGAGTACACTTCTCTGCGCAGTACCCGCCTATGGCTCGATGCCTGCGTGGACTACCTGTTCCGTTACTGTCTGCCCGTGGAGCGCACGTTTTACTACTTGCTTAAGCTGACTCAGCTGCCTCAGTCTACCCGTGACCCTCTGTTCGAGAAGAGCCTTTCCGATGGCCACCCCTTCCGTCGCGACGAGGCTATGCCGAAGCCGCTGGAGGGATTGGAGGTGGTGTGCGTGATGGCGCTGAGCAGGGTAGGAAAGCTGAACGATAAACCAGAAGAGACCTGAAGGGAGGTTTAGCTATGCTGGAACTCAAAATCAACCCCAAAGACATCCACCAAGATCCTTTTGCAATCATGACCTGGAAGGATGCTGACCTTGCTATGGCGGTTATCATTTTTAAACCTGTTCGAAAGGGTGACAATAAGCAGAAAAGCTACCAGCGTATTCTGATTGGTGATGAAAGGTCGATCCTGTCACGTTTGCGCGGAGAGGAGACAGTATCGCAGAAAGTGCGGGTAGAAGTCTATACTGTCGGTTCACTGTTTAAAGAATTCTGCCGCCAATTTGCCCTTGCGAGCATGCGTCGGTTCCGCGTGAAGCTCAAAGCCTACACCGAACTGACAGAGGATTTGCAGCAGAGGCAGGGATATGAGGTCGGTATTATCTACGATGCGAAATCTGACACCCATGACTTCCTGGGGCTTTTTGACACTGGCTATTCCGACTACATGAATGCACTGGAACTTTTCAAGAAGGCAATATCTGAGCGGGATTATTCCTCTATCGATTTGGGAGGTGAGGAAGATCTTCGCAGTTGCCTACGTGTGCTGTGGAATACTAACTCACCCGCTGCCAAGTATATGAGTCTGTTGATATGGATGCAGTATCGCCACTGTGCTGGCGAGTTTGACAGAGTAACTCGGTATAAAATGACGGGTGAAGCTATTGATAAGCTCACGCGGTTGGGGGGTGCATTTTATGATGACGGGACCGAGTGCCTTCCGCAGGGAAATGAACTCGAACTGGACGATTCTATTCTCGGCGGGACGCAGCCGGAGGACAGACGAGATTGGCGGCTGCGGACAGAGGAAAACCTTGGTTTTTCGGGAAAGGTCATGCTGCTGAACGGGTCGTTCCAAGCTCTGAAATATCAGTACGTTGCTGCAGCGAAGGAGTATAGCATCCATCTGAAAAAATGCGGTTATTGCGGCACATGGTTTTCTACCGACAATAACAGGACTGAAGCGTGCAGCGAGGAGTGCAAGGCTGCACTGAAAGCGGAAAAAGATAGATCTGGCAAGGAGCGCAACCGGCGTATTCCAGGATGCTCGGAAAAGCAGGACAAAATAAGAAAAATCAACAAGTGGATAGAATGGACCAGGAAAAACTCTACGGCCAAGGCTTTAGAGGAAATGCGTGGCTATCAGAAGAAACTTAAGGATGCATGGGAAAAATATCGCAGCGACTACGAGGCAGAGGCAGATCCCCAAAAGCGGGATGACCTGTACAAAAATTTTATGAAAGACATGCGTCAGATCGAGAACGCCGCGAGCGATAGAAAGAAGGACCTCGAAAAACTGGCCAAAATGCAGAATAATGCGTGATCCTCCTGTTGCCTTGCTTTAAGCCCGGAAAGGGAGAAGCGCAATGTGTAAAAACTGCAGCCCGAGTGGCTGCAGTTTTGCTGCTATCAGTTTCACAAATAGGACAAAACGAGCACTGTAAACACAGAACATTACACTTCGGTCTCCAGACCCTTGAAAAAGTCATCATATGTGCATCCATAAATGTTGCGTAATTCAATGAGGACACTGGCACGGATGTTCAGCTCGCCGGCCTCGTATTTCGCATAGGTGGTGCGACCGATGTCACAGCCTCGCCGCTGTAATTCAGCGCACAGTTTTTCCTGAGACAGCTTGTGATCCAAGCGCAGGCGGCGAAGATTGTCGCCCATATTACGATCCCGTCTGATTTTCTGCTCCATATCCTCACCTCGCGCAGCATTTTTGACCAGTATTGGTTGCAACTGAGGTTATTGTATGCTACACTCGACTTAGATATTGACCGCTATATTGGTCAAAATGGGCGTGAGGCACGAAATAGGAGGGAGTACATATGGCAGACTACCCAAAATGTACGCCGCGCTGCACGGCGTGGCGGATACCATCGACACATTGAAGCAGCCCCCTTGCTGCCCCATCAGCATAGCGGCTGTGTATGGCGTTGCTGGAGGCAGAGGAAATTTACCTGAGTATGGTAACGGAGAAAAAATTTTAAAACTGTAAAACCGATGAGCCGTCTCGTTCGTCTTATAGGCATCACAGGAACAGGAGGGGTGCCTATGGACCGGCTTGGCCAACTCATCAAAGAAGCTCTGGCGGCGCTGTTTCAAACAATCCAATTCCCACGAGGGTGGGATAACAAAAAGACAACAGAGGAGAGGCAGGAGGAAACAAAATGGACACGAGAAAAGAAGAATTGAAGAAACTGATTATCAAGGGTCTTATCGGTATGGCGGTGGGCGTGGCCATTGGCCTCAGCACCGGAGGTGGGGAGCTTTGGAGCGTCTTGCTTTTCATTATCTGCTTCACAGGCGTACCCTATGGCTGGCAGCTCAGCGGGAAGGTTATCACTTTCGGTGTGGTGGGCAGTTTGCCCATTATGATTATTTTCTATATGCTGCGGTTGGTTTTGGCGCTGCTGGTGGGCTGGATCGCCTATCCTATTGCGCTGATCCGCGCTATTATCCGTCTGCGCAAACCTGAACAAGCCACGGAGGTGGATAAATGAATTGGGCAGAGGCAGTAGACCGGGCAAAGCAGCAGGATGCCGCTGCATGGGATGAGCTGTATACCAACACACGGAGGGAAGCGTACTTTGTGGCGCTGAAGGTCTGCGGCAAGGAGCAGGATGCGGAGGACTTGGTGCAGGAAGCGTATCTGACGGCCTTTGAGAAACTGCCGCAGCTTCAGGAAGCGGAGAATTTCCCCTCATGGCTGCACATGATCGTAGCCAATAAGTGCCGCGACTACCTGAAAAAGAAAAAGCCCACCCTGTTTTCCGAACTGCAGCGAGATGATGCGCCTTCGCCGGACTGGGCGGATGACCGGGAGGAGAACCTGCCGGACGTAAAACTGGATCATCAGGAAACGGTACGCCTGGTGGCGGAGATGATCGATGGACTACCGGAGGATCAGAAGCTGTGCCTGCTGCTATACTACCGGGACGAGCTGACTGTAGCACAGATCGCCGAAGCCTTGCAGGTATCGGAAGGTACAGTGAAAAGCCGTCTGAACTACGGGCGTCAGAAGGTCAAGACCAAAGTGGAGGAGCTGGAAAAGCAGGGTACGAAGCTGTACGGCCTTGCACCTATGCCGCTGCTGGCCCTGCTGCTGCGGCAGGAGGCGGAGGCCATGTCGTTGCCTGCCGGACTTGCTGCGGCAAGTGCGGCCACAGCAACCACCGGCGCGGTTGTGACAGGTACTGCGGCGGCGACCACCGCAAAAGTTGCCGGCGGCCTTGCCGTCAAAATCGTGGCAGGTGTGCTGGCGGCAGGCCTGACCGTGGGTGGTGTGGCTGTGGCAAAGCACGCGATTTCCCCCGACAACGCCGATGTGTCGAGCATATCCACGCAGGCGGTCGTATCCATGGAACAGCAAGCGGGGGACACCTATGCCGCCTATGAGGAGTTGCTGCACCGCGGCGTGACAGACAATGGATTGGAGATCAAGTACTATGCCATCTTTGATTTAGAAAAAGACGGTATTCCGGAGTTGTTGGTGTCCAACAATCCAGGGACTGAGGAGTGGTTGACCGATGCGGAGTGGTATGCATTCGACGATGGTGATTTAAAACTCATGGGCGACGCAGGTACATATTACAGCCCCATATATGTCATCAACGATACATACCTTCGTTGTATGTGGCGCCCGGGCGTGTCTTTTATCAGCAAGACAGATGCATTTTATAAAGACCGCATGGATGCGGAGTATGAGTATTACTACTATCTCCCCGGCGAGATCGATGGAGAAACTTTCGCTAAAACAGCCGAGCGGCTTGACTTGAAACCAAACGACTTTGCCCAAGAAAGAACGGTGGCATTAGAGAAAGAAGCGTATACCATCTACTATCCTATTGCGTGGGAAGGCCGGATAGAGATTGACAGCGATGACGCGCAAGATAACAGTTGCACTTTTTATGAGTCTAAGAGCCGCGCCAATGGGGCAGGCCGGTTGTTTGAGATTTCCTCTATCCCGATAGATGATACAGAGTATCTGATTCGTCCCGATTTCATGGAACTGGGTATATACACTGACCCTGACACCGGGACGCCGTATCGCTTTCTGGCATTTCTGCCCACAGATGTGCAGTTCTATCCGGCAACTCCGGAAAAACAACGGGAGGTAGCGGACATCTATGACAGATGTTATGAGGTACTGGGCAACATCGAATGGAATTGGCAGCCCTATGAAGGCTGATGTAAGAGAGGAGAGAACACCATGAAACATATCAACCTGTGTAAGATTATCTTCGCGTTGCTGCTGGCGGTGATGGCACTGGCACTGACCGCCTGTGGCAGCAAGAGCATCGACCTGACAGACTACATTGTGGTCGGCGAAGTGGAGGGGCTCAACGGCCACGGTACGGCTGTCTGTACTCTGGACTCTGATGCCCTATTCGCGGCTATCAGCAGCCAGCAGCCTGACGGAAGTGGTTCCTTTTTGCAGCAGATAGCCGTTTTGGATGAGGCTTTCTCTCACATCACGGTTACTGCTGAGCCTTGTGAGAATCTCTTCAACGGCGACACGGTGACGGTCACCGCCGTCTACGATGCGCCCAAAGACTTGGACATCGGCTGTAAGATCAAAAACGGTAAGACCACGTTCAAAGTGGAAGGTTTGGCCGATGGACAGGCCATAGATCTCTTCACAGAGGATGCTATCGTTGTGAAATTTGCAGGGATGTCCGGCAGCGGCATGGCCACGGTGGAGGTCATCTCCACAGAACTGGTCTACCAGAACACGGAGTACACCCTTTCTGCGACCACCAACCTGTCCAACGGCGACGAGGTGGTGCTGACCGCTGCGGTCCGTGATAGCCTGCTGGCCGAGATGGGGTATTACGCCGAGACCACCGAAAAGACCTATACTGTCTCCGGCCTGGGCGAGCCCTTCACCACAGCAGATAAGTTGTCTGTCGCCGATAAGACCCGGCTGGAGGAGTTGGCACTGGCCAAAGCCAAGGCAGAAGCTGAGGATTGGTATTCGTATATGAAACTAACCGCCGCCACCTGCACGGGTATCTACGGCTATGACGGGCGCGTGTGGGATTCATGGAATGGTCTGGATAGCTACGGCGGTGTCGTGGCGTTGACGTCCTGTGACTTCGGTGCGGACGGCGAATACACCATGGCGGTGTTCTTCCAGAACTGTGGTAAGGACGGCAATGGCACTCTGAGCTTTTCGGAGGAAGATATCGTCACAATGAGTAAAAAGATCGCCACAACAGACGTTCTTTCCTGGCTGAAAAGCACCTTCCCCGAGGCAGTTTTTACAGAGTTGGGGTAAGATCAAGAAGATAAGACGTTGGCAACGGATACAGCCAACGTCTTATCTTTTGCATATACTTTTGTCCTTTTTTACTCCATCTTTTGTAACCATCTTTGTAACCAACAGCCTGTTTTGCCCCCATTTTTGCCGCAATTCGCTTTCTGCATAAAACACCAAAAAGCCTGCAACCACAACGGTTACAGGCTTTTCTAATGGAGCTGCTGGGCGGATTCGAACCGCCGACCTCATCCTTACCAAGGATGCGCTCTACCTACTGAGCTACAGCAGCATATATGGCGACCAAGAAGGGGCTCGAACCCTCGACCTCCAGCGTGACAGGCTGGCGTTCTAACCAACTGAACTACTTGGCCATGTGCGCTTTCGTCTTGGAACTCAAGCTTGCTTATTATAGCAAGTACCGCGCAGAATGTCAACACCCATTTCCTGTTTTTCCTGCAATTTTTTCAGAGGGCGGCGGGTAATCGCCGCCCTCTGCTCTATTTACAGCTCCCGGGCCTTGAACCACTTCACGGACAGCGCCCAGCTGCCGATAAACACAGCCAGCGAGATGGCCATAGTCGCCAGCGGAGACAGCGTGGCCGGCGCGCCGGACTCCTTGGATAGGTTTACCAGCAGCGCACAGACCCCCGCCACGACCATCAGCATGACGATATACACCACGCGCCCCTTGGTGGCGCCCAGCTTGTAGGTGGTGGGCAGCATGACCGAGGGGGCGATCAGTCCCACCGGAGCCATCATCGCCAGAAACGGCATGGCCGCCGCGGTATCGTGCCGCAGCAGCACCACCGGCACCGCCAGCAGGCAGACTGCCGCCGCCGTGACAAGGCAGGTGATGTACTTGACCGTCACGATCTGCCGCCGGGTCACGGGCAGCGTATCGCAGCAGGAGAACCAGCCGCTCTTTTCATCGTCGCCGATCAGCGACGCCGGCAGCGTCCCGGCGAAGAATATGGGATACAGCATCCACACCGCGCCCCCGTTGCTGTCCGTGGACTGGTACAGGGCAAGCCCCAGAAAAATCACCAGCATCAGCAAATACGTCTTGCCGAAGTGCCACAGGCTCCGCACTTCCTTATAAAACAGCCCCTTCATCTTACGCCTCCTTTGCCATGAACACGAACAGATCCTCAATATTCACCTGCCCCAGCGGTACACCGGCGGGAACGGCGCTGCGCCGCAGCAGATACTCCGTGCCGTAGGGTGTGGCGCGCTGTCCGCATACCGCCGCCGGCTCGATGCCCTCTGTGGTACCCCGCAGGATGCCGTATTCCTCCGTCAGCCGGTCCTTTTCCTCGCACAGCAGCAGACGCCCCCTGTGCAAAAATGCGATGTAGTCGCATATCTTCTCCAGATCGCTGACGATGTGGCTGGATATCAGCACGGCATGCTCCTCATCCCGGGTAAAGTCCGAGAGAATGGTCAGGATATCGTCCCGCACCACCGGGTCAAGGCCGCTGGTGGCCTCGTCCAGCAACAGAAGCTTCGGTTGATGGCTCAGCGCCGCAGCCAGCCCCAGCCGCATCCTCATGCCTCGGGAGAAGTCCTTGAAGGGCTTATCCTCCGGCAGCGCCAGCCGCCGCAGATAGTCTCTGTACACCTCCGGCTGCCATCGGGTGAAAATGCCCGCCATCATGCAGCCGATCTGCGCGGCGGTCAGGTACTCCGGCAGTCCCACCTCGTCCAGCACCACGCCGATGTCCTCCCTGTCCAGGGCGGTCATCGCTCGGTTATCCTTTCCGTAAACGGCGATGGTACCGCCATCCCGCCGCAGGCCGTTCAGTATCAGCCGTATGGTGGTAGACTTTCCAGCGCCATTCTCACCGATCAGCCCCATGATGCACCCCGCAGGCAGCGTCAGGTCAAGCCCCTGTAAGGCAAAATCACCCCGCCGCTTCGTCAGGCCGCGTATCTCCAATGCATTCATTCTGCTTCCTCCTTCTGCAAGCGCCACATGTCGTTCAGCTCCTGCTCTGTCAGCCGGCAGGCGGACGCCAAGCGGCGGATCTCCTGCATATGGCCCTCTATCTTCTTCAAATTCTCCTCCCGCAGCAGTTCCGTGCTGCGCTCCGCCACGAAGCATCCCTTGCCGGGCAGCGTGTAGATGAACCTCTCGCTCTCCAGCTCGTCATAGGCCCGCTTGGTGGTGATGACGCTGATACGCAGATCCTTGGCCAGCGCCCGTATGCTGGGCAGCGCCTCGCCCTCGGTCACCTGTCCGGACAGGATGGCGTCCTTGATCTGACTGTATATCTGGTCGTAAATGGGCGCGCCGCTGCGGTTGTCGATGTATAGCTGCATAAGAGGCCTCCTTGTGCAAACTGTATATGTACAGTATACACAGTTAATTCCGATTGTCAATAGCAAATTTCTGTGGTACAATATCCGGCAGAAACGCAGTACACACAAAGGAGCCCTTCATGTATATCGGAAACGTAGAAATACACTCCAAACTGTACCTGGCACCCATGGCCGGTGTTACGGATCTGGCCTTCCGCCAGATCTGCCGTGAGCTGGGCGCAGGCATGAGCTGCACAGAGCTGGTCAGTGCCAAGGCTCTGTGCTATCAGGACAAGAAAAGCCGGGGCCTTTTGAAGCTGGCCCCCAACGAAAAGCCCGCCGCTGCCCAGATCTTCGGCAGCGATATCCCCTGCATGGCTGAAGCCGCCGTCATCGCCGCCGAGATATCCGGCGCAGACATTATCGACATCAATATGGGCTGCCCGGTGGGCAAGGTAGTGGCCAACGGTGACGGCTCCGCCCTGATGAAGGACCCGGAGAAGGCTGCCCGACTGGCCGAGGCGGTGGTCAAGGCCAGTCCTATACCCGTGACGGTGAAAATGCGCCGGGGCTGGGATAAAGGCAGTATCAACGCCGTTGAGTTGTCCAAAATGCTGGAGCAGGCAGGCGTCAGTGCCATTGCCGTCCACGGCCGCACCCGCGCCCAGATGTACAGCGGTCAGGCCGACTGGACCACCATCCGCCAGGTGAAGGAAGCGGTATCCGTGCCGGTCATCGCCAACGGCGACATTTTTTCGGCAGAGGACGCCGTCCGCATTCTGCAGTTCACCGGTGCGGACATGGCCATGATCGGCCGGGGTTGTTTCGGCAACCCGTGGCTGTTTCAGCAGGCCCAGGCGGCGCTGGAAGGGCGGCCCATTCCGCCGCTGCCGCCCCTTGCGGAGCGCTGGGACACCGCTGTACGGCAGATCGAGCTGGCCGTGGAGGACAAGGGCGAGCACATCGCCCTGCTGGAGGCCCGCAAGCAGCTGTGCTGGTATCTCAAGGGCGTGAGCCACGCCAACTACTACAAAGAACAGATCGTCCGCCTGACCACACTGGAGGAGCTGTACCGGGTGGCGGCGGGTGTCAGGAGGGATCTGCGATGAACAATGAACAGGACATCCTGCGCCGCGCCCAGCAGGGCGATAGCGAAGCTTTCCGCCTGCTGGTGGAAGCCTATCAGACACAGGTATACCGTCTGGCCCTGCGGATGTGCGGCGAAGCGGCGGCAGACGACGTGACCCAGGAGGCGTTTCTCGCCGCATGGCGGGCACTTCCGGAGTTCCGCGGTACCTGCCGCTTCTCCACATGGCTCTACCGCCTGACCACCAACGCCGCCATCGACTGGCTCCGCCGGGAGAAGCGCCATCGGGGCATGGATGATGTCACCGAGCTGGAGCTGCCGGATGACGGCCCCGGCCCGCAGGACCAGGCAGAACAGGCAGAAGCACAGCAGGCCGTCCGCCGTGCGCTGGGTCAGCTGTCAGAGGAGCACCGGCAGGTCCTGCTGCTGCGGTATATGCAGGAGCTGGACTATGCCGAGATCGCCGCGGCGCTGGAGATCAGTGAGGGCACCGTGAAGTCCCGCATCAGCCGGGCCAAGATGCGGCTGCGGGAATTGCTGGGCGGCAGCGGGAACCTTTTTGACGGCGGGGCCGTCTTACAGACAGAGATCAGTGAAAGGAGGGAGCAGCCGTGACACAGCAGCCCTTTGACCCGATGGATAAATTGCTTCGCGAAGCGCTGGCGAGCGGCGCCCTGCCGCCCTCCGACCTGACGGACCGCATTATGGCACAGGTGGAGAGAACGCCTCAGGGCGGCAGCGCCGCCTCCGATTCCAAACGCAATTATAAGAAATGGTTGCTGACCGCCGCCGCATGTCTGGTCATCGTGGGCGCGGCGTTTCCCCTGACGCTGCAAGGCCGCGCCGGCCGGACCGATCACGCTGCAGATGACGCCGCCCCCGCCGATACGAATGCCGACAACGACATGGTCAGCAGCTACTACGGTGGAAACCGCAGCGATGTGCCAGATGGCGCCGCGCCGTCTGACGGCACCGGCGGAGACACCGAGCAGGCACAAAAGAACACCTCCGCACACGACCAGCCCTTTGACCCGATGGACAGCGCTCTGGACCATGCGGCCGCGCTCCTGGAGCAGCAGGGCTGTACGCTGGAGGTCCTGGCCCGTGCGGATGATGCAGTGCAGGTAGCCATTGCCGATGCGGACACCCATCCCTCCGGCAATACGGACCTGCTGAAAAATGCCATGGTGGCCTCCGGTTTCGCGCTGGTGGGCGACTGGTATGTGTTGGAACAGGAGGAAACGACCCCGTGAAGCTACACACCAAGCAACTGACCCTCGCGGCGCTGACCGCCGCCGCCTACGCCGTCCTCAGCTATTTCGGCTCTATTTTCGGCATCACCTACGGTCCTATTCAGTGCCGCTTTTCCGAGGCGCTGTGCGTCCTGCCCTTCTTCCTGCCGGAGACGGCATGGGGCCTGGGCGTGGGCTGCCTGATCGCCAACCTGCTCAGCCCCTACGGCGTGCTGGACATCGTGGTCGGCTCCGCCGCCACCCTGCTGGCCGCCCTGCTGACCGCCCGGTGCCAAAAGAAGTGGCTGGCCCCTCTGCCGCCGGTGATCGCCAACACCGTGCTTATCGGCCTGGTCCTGGCCTATGAGCAGGCAGGTACCTCCGCCGCTTTCTGGCCCACCTACGCCTTCAATGCCCTGACCGTGGGTCTGGGCGAAGCCGTAGCCTGCTATGGTCTGGGCGGCCTGCTGCTGTGGCGGCTGGACAAGAGCAATGCCTTACAGCGCTATTTGCAGAACCGGTAAACGAAAAAGCCCTCCGTGAGGAGGGCTTTTTGCCGCAAACGCTGCTCTGCGGACCTGAAATGCGTTCCGGGCCGGTTGCAATCCACGGCGCGTTGTGTTACCATAACACTTACCACGGCGCCCCTCGGGCTCCATTAAAGGACGTATACGTTGTATGAACGAGAGAGATAGAAAAAAACATACCGCCACCTCCCGCCTGGACACCAGTTCTCTGCCTCGGGGCCCACTGAACTGGGTGTTCTTCCCGGCGGCGCTGCTGTACCACGAGCTACTGCTGCGGGCCTTTGACAGGCAGAGCACCTTCTTTACCGGGACGCTTGTGCTGGTGGTGCTGTTCGCACTGGGCGCAGGGCTGTTCTGGAGTCTGCTCATCAATCTGTTCCGTCACCGCCAGGCGGCTACCATCGTCTCTATCGCCGCCACCGCCCTGTGGACGGTGCTGGTGTGCGTGGAGTACTGCTGCCGCAGTTACTTCAAGTCCTACTTCGCTCTGTCCTTCATCGGCAACATGGCCAGCGATGTAGTGGGCGGTTTCGGCGACACGGTCCTGCCGGATGTCGTGCTGCCCCGCCTGCCCTTCATCCTGCTGGCCTTTGTTCCGCTGGCACTGTGCATTCTGCTGCGCCGGCGCATCGTCACCGAGCAGCGCATGGGCCGCTGGTCCCTGCTGTTCCTGCTGGTCGTATGCCTGCTGTTCGGCGGCATCGGCAGCGGTCTGGCCCGCTGGGGCACCTATCACGATGCCTATACCTACAACTTCACCACCGATACCGGTGTGACCCACTTCGGGCTCAACGCCAGTGTCCGTCTGGAGATCACCTACGCCATTTTCGGGCACCCCAGCCCCCGGCTGCCGGACACAGACACGAAGACAGATGTGCCGGATGACACCCCTGTTGTCACAACGCCGGTGGTCTACGGCGAAAATACCATGAACATCGATTTTGCCGCCCTGGCAGAGAACGCCTCCAGCAACGCCGTGGCCCGTATGTCCGACTACTTCGGCTCGCTGACGCCCTCCAAGCAGAACGCGTACACCGGTATGTTCCAGGACAAGAACCTCATTCTTTTCACCGCCGAGTCCTTTTCTCCCTGGTTCATCAGCGAGGAACTGACGCCTACCCTCTACCGTCTGACCCACGAGGGCTTCGTGTTCGACAATTTCTATCAGCCCGGCTGGGGCCAATCTACCACCGGCGGCGAGTACGCGGTAATGACCGGTCTGCTCCCCACGTGGGTCAACGGCAATGTCAGCTTCTATGCCACAGCCAACAACAGTATGCCCTTTGCCCTGGGCAATCAGTTCCGGGCTCTGGGCTACACCACCGCCGCCTACCACAACAATATCTACAACTACTACCGCCGGGACAAGACCCATCCCAACCTTGGTTACGACTATCAGGGCCAGGGCAACGGTCTGCAGCTGACCGAGGACGGCAGCTGGCCCTACTCCGATCTGGAGATGATCCAGAACACCATCACGCAGTATATTGACGCCTATGTACAGAACGGCACACCCTTCCATACCTACTACATGACCGTCAGCGGCCACGGCGGCTACGGATGGGGCCACGCCATGGCCGCCAAAAACCGTGCCAAGGCTCAGGCCGCCTATCCCAACGCCTCCCCCCAGGTCCAGGCCTATGTGGCCGCCAACCTGGAGCTGGAGAACGCGCTGGCCTACCTGGTAAACGCGCTGGAGCAGGCCGGTATTGCCGACGACACCGTCATCTGCCTGGCCGCCGACCACTACCCCTACCTGCTGTCAGAGACAGACACGGACTATTACAACGAGCTGCGAGGCTTTACAGACTCGGAGCGTGACACCTCCCGCTACCGCAATGCGCTGATCCTCTGGTGCGGCGGCATGGAGGAAGCTGTTACCGTATCCGAACCGTGCAGCGCCGTGGACATCGTGCCCACGCTGAGCAATCTGTTCGGACTGGAATATGACTCCCGTCTGCTGTCCGGCCGGGACGTGCTGGATCAGGACTACGACCCCGCCGATGCCTACGGCAGCATCCCGCTGGTGATCTTGCCCACTGCTGCCGGCAACAGCTGGGCCACCGCCGCCGGCGTGTACGAGTCCTCTACTCGCACCTTCACCGCCAACCCCGGCGTCACGGTGCCGGATGGCTATGTCAACGCCATCAACGACCGTGTATCCCTGCAATACTACTACGCGGAGCTGCTGGTGACCTATGACTATTACGCCATTGCCTTGGGGGACCGTGCCCCCAACGCGCCGCAGCTCCCCACCCCCACCCCGGCGGAGGATATGACGCCGGAGGAAACACTGGAGCAGCCGGACTACATAGAACCGGAGACATAAGCAGCGAGCGCCGTCCTGTCTGACGGCGCTCGTTTTCCTATATACTCAGCGGCTGCCCGTGCCGCCCACCGTTGTCTCCGCGCCGGATCTCGCATCTTCCTCGGATACCGGCTTCGCCGCGGCCACCGCAGATATGGGGCGCCCACCGTCCTCACCGCCAACACCGAACAGCTCATACACCATGCGGCGCAGGATATAGCGCCTGTGTTCACGCTCATGCAGTCTCATTTCCGTTGTTATACCCCCATTCCTCCGCCGCCCGGCTGGCGGTGGGCACTCTGCTGTCTGCCATTATAACACCGCACACGGTCGAAGCGCGGCAGAAAACGTCTGCTGCGGCCGCCATCTTCGTCACAACAGGCGAAAGCGCCCCATCTGGAGCGCTTTCGTTCTTTCTGTACACCAAATTCGTCAATGCCGACCCACGCGGTCCCAGTCCGCTTCGTTTTCGTACAGAAGGCGGGTCCCCTCCAGATACTGGGAGTCCATCGGGTTACTGATAGATACCGCCGCCTTATACTTCTCCAGTGCACGGCGGGACTTTTCCGGCGGCTGCACGGTACCGGCACCGGCAATGCACCCACCGGGGCAGGCCATGCCCTCCAGCAGATATCCGTCGTACTTGCCCGTCCGGGCGATACGCAGCATCTGCCGGCATTCGTTCAGCCCCTCCGCGGCGGCGGTCTTGACCTCCACCTCCGGGTGCAGGCGGTGAATCACCTCCTCCACCGCCTTGGCCACGCCGCCACCGGCGGCAAAGCCTACGCCGGGGGCACTGGCCTCGTAGTGGGAGGGCAGATCGGGAATCTGGCTGAAGTCGATGCCCTTGGCCTCGAACATTCCCCTCAGCTCCTCGAAGGTGATGACAAAATCCACATCACTGCGGACACTGCGGCGGCTGGCCTCCAGCTTTTTGGCGGCGCAGGGACCAATAAAGACGACGCGGCACCCAGGCCGGCGGCGCTTCTGCAGCCGCGCCGTCAGCACCATAGGCGTCATGGTCATGGAGATATATGGTGCAAAGCCGGGAAACTCCTTTTTGGCCATCACAGACCATGCCGGGCAGCAGGAGGTCGCCATAAATGGCTGCTTCTCCGGCACCATACGCAAAAACTCCTCGGCCTCCTCCACCGCGCACAGATCGGCGCCCACGGCCACCTCCTCCAACGCGGCAAAGCCCAACTGCTGCATGGCGGCCTTGATCTGTCCCGGCGTTACATTGTCTCCGAACTGGCCCCAGAAGGCCGGCGCGATTACCGCCACCACCTCGTCGCCCCGACGGATGGCGTGGATCAGCTGGAACAGCTGTCCCTTATCCACGATCGCGCCGAAGGGGCAATTCACCAGGCACATACCGCAGTTGACGCACTTGTCATAGTCGATCTTGGCGTGGCCGTACTCATCCTGGCCAATGGCATTCATGCCGCAGGCCTCCTGGCAAGGCCTGGTAAACTTGATGATGGCGTGGTAAGAGCAGGCATCCCGGCATTTGCCGCACTTGATGCACTTATCCTGGTCGATATGCGCCTGTCCGCGTTCGATAGCAACGGCCCCCTTAGGGCAGGCATTCTGGCAATGGCGGGCCAGACAGCCCTGGCAGGCGTTCGTGACCTCATAGTGGGTGGGCGTGCAGCCGTTACAGGCGTATTTTATAATGTTCACCAGCGGAGGATCGTAGTACTTCTCCGCGATGGCACTCTCCTCCACCCCGTCGCTGAGCAGGCTGTGCTCCGCCACCGGCCGCAGGGGCAGGCCCATAGCCAGCCGTATGCGCTCGCCTACGATAGCCCGTTCCAGAAAGATGGACTCCCGTTGGTTGCCCACCTCACCGGGAACGATCTTGTAGGGCAGCTTTTCCATGCGGCGGTAGTCTCCGCCCTCATAGGCCAGCCGCGCCACCTCGGCAAACACCTGCTTACGCATATCCGCAATGGAGCATTTAAAGTTTCTCATAGGTACACTTTTCCTCCGAAACCCCCAGTCTTTTGTTACCATTATAACAAATTCATTACGGAAAACAATATGCAGTTGCGAGAATTTCTATCGCCGCGCGAATGTTTCCTCATGCAACCTGCACAGCCTTCTGCCACAGCCGTTAAGGTGTTGTTAAGACGCCTTTTATCTCCGATCCCGCAGGGCCTCCTCCAGCTTGTGCAGCGCCTTTTTTTCAATGCGGGACACATAGCGCATCGGCTATTGTAAGTGATTTCGCCCACAAAACTGCGCCTCTTAAATTGGCGCAAACCGTTGATATAACTGGATTTATCCCGCTTGCTGAAGCTCTGCGAAACGGAATTTGATGATGATCTCTTTGTTCTCCGTCAGCTCGATCCGCTCGATCAGGCTCACCAGCAGCTCCCGGCTGGCACAGGCAGTATTCAAGAAGCGCTGCACCAGCTCTTTCGCTCTGTCCTCATGGCTGACGGGACTTTTCTGCTGTTGCTCCAGGTCTCGGATGCGTTCTTCCAATCGTCCTCGTTCCTCTTTAATGCGGGTAAAGATACGTTGAAAGTCCGTCTCCGGCAGAAGCCCGGAAAGCCGGTCAGTATACATCCGGTCAAGATTTTCCGTCAGGCTTGTGATCTTGCCTTGCAGGGCAGCGATCTCCGCCGCAGCTTTCTCCTCTTGCGACGCTTCCTTGACTGCTCTCTCCGCCACTGGCAATAGTGCCTGTGGTTTCAGATATTCTTTGCAAACCTCACGCACCTTGTCCAGTACCGCTTCCGTCAGTCTTGCTTCCTTTATGGAGTGACAGGAACAAACGCCTGCTTTGGTAAAGCGCTGATATGTCCGGCACACAAAATATAGCGCATCTTCACCTTTGGCATTGGGGCGATTGATTACCGCCAGCGGATAGCCGCACTCATGGCAAAACACCAAACCTTTCAGCAGAAAATCATAGGTACGGCTTCTGGTGTGTTTTCGGCTGTTCACCAGCATACGCACTTTGCGGAAGCTTTCAGCATCGATCAACGGCTCATGGGTGCCTTCCACAATGACCCAGTTCTTCCGCTCCTGATGCAGGCACTTTTTGGATTTATAGCTGATCTTCACGCTGCGGCCCTGCACCATGTTTCCAATATAGGTCTCGTTTTGCAGCATATCGGAAATGCGCTCACTGCTCCACAGACCGGTATAGGGACCGGGATTGGGCACCGGCAGCCCCGCATAGGTGGCCGGGGTCGGGACGCCTTCTGCGTTCAGTTGGGCTGCGATCTGACGGCAGCTCATGCCGTCCAGCGCCATACCGAAGATCCGCCGCACCATGGGAGCCACTTCCTCGTCGATAACGATTTTGTTTTTCTCAGTGGGGTGCATTTTGTAGCCATATACCGGTTTGCCGCCGATAAACTGCCCCTTGCGCTGCTTATCCCGCTTGACGGACTTGATCTTCTTGGAAATGTCCTTGGCATACATGTCGTTCATAATGGCGCGGAAGGGCGTAATATCATTGGCGCTGGACTCCACGCCGGTGTCAATACCGTCCAAGAGGGAAATGTAGCGCACCCGATGCTCTGGAAAGTACCGCTCCATGTAGTGACCGGTCATGATGTAGTCACGTCCCAGACGGCTCAAGTCCTTGGTAATGACCATGTTGACCTTCTTGGCTTCGATGTCGCCGATCATTCGCTGAAAATCCGGACGGTCAAAGTTGGTTCCGCTCCAGCCATCGTCAATGTAGGTGTCATAAACTTGTAAACGGTGCTTTTGGACAAATTCATCTAAAAGGGACTTCTGATTGGTCACGCTCTGCGATGGCCCTTCGCTCTCATCCTCCTTTGACAGTCTGATGTATAATGCCACATGATAATCCATGGGGTTGCTTATCTCTAAGTACATAAACTGTCCTCCCGAAATAAGCGACCATTCATCGTCACAACAATACTACATCGGCTGGCGAATAGCCAGGGCAAAAAGCTCTTTTTGAAGAAAGAACCGAAAGGACTCTTGGATGAGTTCTGCCAGCATCTGGTCCGTATCGGAATACGTACAACGAACGATTATTTGCTTATTTTTCATGAGACACCTCCTGTATTGATACTATGAAGAAACGGCAGCCAACTTGCGGCTGCCGAACAAAAAAGAACCCGTACCGGGTTAGGTACGGGTTCACAACATTTATTCAGTTGATTTAGCTTGCTTGGCATACTGGCTTAATGCTGCCTTGTGCTTATAGCCCAGACCACTCGTATTAGAGACGTTGCGCAGCATGTCATTCGTACTATGGCCTGCACGCAAAGGTTTCATACGACGTTCGACATGCCCGTTCTCCATGTAGTAGTTTGTTGATGCAAATATAAGGTCTCGCGTAAGAAGAAACTCGAGGATGCTGAGTAGCTTGGTGATGTTTCTCGTAACGGACTTCAACGAATCAACGATCAACGCGCCATCGGAGTCGGCGGAAAGCATTTTTAGAAAAGCCATAAGCGGAGGCTCTATTTCGGGAGTATATCCATCGTAAATTCCTATCTTCATTTCACCGGACGTTGCGATAATCTCCGACTCTTTATCCACGCCTTCCAAAAAATAAGGTTCGGAAACGGATACTTTCGGATAATCAACGGTCTTGCTGTTCGTTGCGGCAAGGTGCTTCAGCGCAGCCCATGCGACAGGGTGCTCATTTGCGAGTTCCTGATACAAATCCTGTCTTGCGCTAAGCTTTGCCTGTCTGCACATTTCAGCAAAATCCTGCTTGCTGAAATAGCGAATGGCCTCTGATGTAATTTCCTTCACTTCTTTGCTGGGCAACGATTTGCTCAGCCCAGCCTCTCCACAGGCGTCACTCTGGATCGTTTCAATGGGACTGTTTCGAATAGCGACGACCACAAAACAGCGAATATCGATTTTAGCGGGAGGCTCATAAAAGCTTCCTTCCTCCAGGCCAAGCAGCAAAACGGTATTTTTGAAAACCCGATCATCCCAATGGCGTAGAAGAGCGGTCATCTGTGTATGAATGATACCGATGGTGTGCAGAAGAAAGTGCTCCGAAACACCATAGCCGCGCAGCCTGGGCGCGAGGATACTATTCAGATAATGGGAAACTGCGTCCACAACATACACATCCTCTCTGGAAAGGTATTCCTATTGTGGCATAGTTTCCGACAAATTTCAACTAAAAGCCCCAGTACATATATACATTCTTTGGCTGGAGTTCCTCTTCAGCCACTTGGATATCATCATGCCCAAGGGTTTCTTGTACCCCCTCTCGCACAAAGCATACCTCCACGCATGGAATGTGTGCTTGCTGTGACAAGGGGAACACTTCTTTGCTCTCTACAAAAATAAGTCCGAGATCATTAGCCTGCGCGCGTTGCAAAAAGCGAAGCAAAACCTCATCCGGTTTTTCAAAGTTGAACTCACCCACATGAAAAAAGCAATGCTCGATTGCTCGTCCGGTATGTGCTGCATGCTGAGCCAGCATGTCATGCTGGCGCTGTAATTCCTGCTGCACTTCGGTTTCAGGCAAGCCCTCTGGGACATGACAAAAGAGAGAGGCGATCAATTCCATAGGCACGCTCCTTTCTGATGATTATTCTATTTCGCTTGTATAGCATAAGTTTGTCGAACTATCTCATGCTGTCAAAAAGTGTGCAAATATACTTATAACAGTGGGCAAGCGTTTTAGCCGAGAAATTGGGTTCAGGTACTCCTAATTCAGGATGCTTATTAATGACAGCCAGCATGAAGGTGTCAGCAAACAGTTCCTGAAGCTGAGCAGCAGTCAGCTTACTGCACTCTATCCCCAGACTCAGCAAATGTCCCACGAAAGATTTCGGAATTTCGGTCAGTGTTCCGGTTACTTTGATGTGGAGCAGATGACCCAGTTCATGCAGCAGTACATGGATCGGTCTTACCTCCTCACTTTGCATTCGGTACATGCAGATGCAGCCCTGCATTCCTTCCGCTGTAAACACAGCAGAAGTTTCCCCATTCAAACACTCATGTTGGGCATCGATCACTAAAATGTCGACCTGGTGCTTGTCCAGCACTTTTTGAGAATAGAAAAACAGGGCATCCACCATCTGAAACACCGTTACCACGCCATCTTCCGTGAGTATCGGTGTATCTGCGTGCCAGATCCTACCGGCATATTGGTGCAGGCCATCTATGCAACGGTTAATCCCAAGTTCCTTATTACAGGCCAAAAACCATTGGGCGTATCTTATGGCGGCATCGTCCTGGTAGACTGTATAGCTTTCGGTTGCCGAACCCGAGGGCAACATAGAGAAAATGCGGTTTGCGAAATCCACCGCAGCCAGTTCGTTCCCTTCGTCCAATTCTGTAAGTACATCTTCCGTTTCTTTGAAAAGATTCATGATATCAAACGCCATGGTGTCCTCCTTTCTTTTGTCAAAGCAACATCTGCGAGATGACATGAGCATTTTGCTCTTTTGCGGCATACTCCAGATGCACATATAAATCTGCTGTAGTAGACAGGCTGCTGTGTCCCAACCACTGCTGCACCTCTATCAGCGGCACACGGGCAGAGATGAGCAAATTAGCACAGCTATGCCTCAAATCATGAAATCGAATCCTGCGCAAATTGTTCTTTGCCAGAATCGTTTTGAAATGCTCGGAAAGATAGTCAGGTGTAAGCAACTGCCCCACTCCATTCACACAGATGTAGTCCCCATTAGGCGGCGGTTGTATCCCATAGCGCTGAATTGCGGCCTTCTGAAGCATAGCTGCAACCTGCGGCATGAGCGGCAATGTCCGAAAGCTGGACTTGCGCTTTAGCTTGTCCTTCGCGATCATCTGCCGTTTCCCGTTAATCACGCTCGATGTTACAGAATGTGAAATCGTAATCGTGGCTCTTTTAAAATCAATAGCACTCCATCGCAGCCCCAAAACTTCACTGCGCCGCAGTCCATACAAAACAGCTAAAGTAATAGGGAGTTCAAGCGGATCGCCATGAAGCGCATCAAGTAGTTTTCTGCACTCCTCCGGAGAATAGCAATCCGCAACAGACTGCCCCTTTTTAGGTCGTGGAATAACGTCTGTGGGGTCATTCTGAATTAAGCCCCGCATGCTTGCCTCCTTCAAAGCCCTGCGGAGAAGCACATGATAGTGTAAAACCGTGTTTCCGGTGAGGCCTTTGGCATATAGCGAATTGTAGTAATCCAGAACATCTGCCGGCTTCAGATCTAAAAGTAAAATATTCCGTTCTTCGAAGTAAGGGACAATTCTGTTATTAATGCAGTTTTTGTATTCTTCATAAGTACCGATTGAAACCTTCCCTCGACACCCCTCAACCCAGGTCGTGAGGTAGTGGCTGACGAGAATGTCGTTACTACGCTTCTGCATTTCGGCGAGATCCGTATATTCCCGTCGGGCGGCAAGGAGCATCGCTTCTGCTTTCTTTTTATTTCCCTCCACCCGAAGGTGGGTGGAAATCCACTTCTGTTTTGACCGCCCCGCTTCATCCTTCACCATAAGTATCAAGTACCAATACCCATTTTTCTTTGTCATGTGCCCTGCAATCATATCAGCGCCTCCCATTTTTGCTTCCATTTTACATAAAGGAGGCTTGCAATTCTCGTTTGAGCCGTGGCAGATCCACTTTCTACGGATTTATGCGAGTGGGCATGAACGGCTTGACTCGAAATCGTGTCGGTCGCTTTCCGGGGTGACCTCGCAAACCCTTGATACTTCTGGCTTCTTCCGCTTTTCTACACTTTTTCAAAACTGAATATCTACGGTTTTTCTACGCTTTGTCTACGATTTCTACACTTGGTTCTCAATCAGCCGGAAACCCGCAAAGCCTTGAAAATACAGCATGGAGATGTATCGAAGTGGTCGTAACGAGGCTGACTCGAAATCAGTTTGGGATATCTGTGTATGGGTTCGAATTGAAGAATGACAACCAAATTGAAGCGGCCCGGAGAGTTACCTCTCCGGGCCTATTTTTATATAAGTAATACGCTCCATCACTCAATCATGTCACCAAAAATGATTGATGAAATGATCGATGTGTGGTATAATACTGTCGAATTAATCTTTCGCATGAGGTGCTTCTATGAGGAACAAAAAACCTCCTTTTGAAATTACAAATACGATAATCCATGAGGTGGCGGAAATCGCCGAACTGGTGGGCAAGTTGACTTCCACCAATCAGCTGTCTGCAAACCCAACCTTGCGGCGGACAAACCGCATCCGAACGATCCACGGCTCTCTGGCCATTGAGCAGAATACCCTGAGTCTGGAACAGGTCACGGCAGTCCTAAACGGCAAGCAGGTACTGGCTCCCCCAAAGGATATTGCCGAAGTCAAAAACGCCTATGAAATCTACGAGCGTCTGGATGAGCTTGATCCCTATTCTGTGGATGATCTGCTGACTGCACATGGCATTATAACACGGGGACTCGTAGAGGAATCCGGTGTGTTCCGTTCCCGCCCGGTTGGAGTCGTCGACCAGGAGGGGCATGTCCTACACTTTGGAACGCTTCCGCAGTATGTGCCTGATTTGGTGATGGAGCTGCTGGACTGGGTCAAAGACAGCGACATACACATTTTGATCCGCAGTTGTGTGTTCCACTATGAGTTGGAACTGATCCATCCCTTTGCAGATGGCAATGGTCGTATCGGCCGTCTTTGGCATACGTTGTTACTTTCCAAATGGAACCCTACTTTTGCCTGGCTGCCAGTAGAGTCCATGATCCATGCCCGCCAGCCGGAATATTATGCAGCCATCAACGCCTCTGGAGAGTCCACAGTGTTCATCGAGTTCATGCTCTCAACAATCAAAGCTTCGCTTATTGATGCAATTAATACGAGTGATGAAATAAGCGATGGCTCGATGGATAAGGCGACGTTGCGTTGGAATCAGATTGAGAAGTTCCTGGAAGCGCAAGAGTTTATCATGAATGCAGATGTTCGGGAGTTGTGTGGTGTGTCTGCTGCTACAGCAAATCGAATACTCGCGAAGTTGACCACGGACAATAAATTGGTCAAGTATCGTGAATGTGGTCATTGGGCATATAAGCGAGTATAACTTAAAAAATTATAAAAATATACGAAAGGAAATTGTCATGGATACAAAGATAATTGCTTTATTCAACCACAAAGGTGGTGTTAGTAAAACCACTACGACTTATCACATCGGCTGGAAATTAAGCACAATGGGGAAAAAAGTTTTGCTTGTCGATGGAGACCCACAATGTAATCTTACAAGCTTGTTACTCCGCGAACAATTTGATGAATACTACGAAAATGATGCAACAAAGAACAATAATATTAAAGATGCGGTAAAGATGGCGTTCGAAGGAAAACCGATGCCTATTGCTGCAATTGATTGTTTCTCTCCAGGCTGCAATCCTAACTTATATTTGATTCCTGGCCACATGGACTTGTCCTCATATGATGCACCATTGAGCCTTTCTTTAAATAGTAGTAATGCTATTTCTACCTTACAAAATTTACCTGGTTCATTCTACGAGTTGATTAGACTTTGTTCTGAAAAATACGAGATAGATTATGTTTTCATTGATATGAACCCGGGACTAAGTTCCATTAATCAAGCATTGTTTATGATGGCCGATGGTTTTATTATTCCAACAAATCCAGATCCGTTTTCTATTATGGCCTTAAACACATTAAATACCGTTTTGCCTCGCTGGAAGAAATGGTCGCTTCAATCGAGAACCATGTTTGAGGATTCTGCATATCCATTACCAAGTTCCGAAATGAAGTTCATCGGCGAGATAATTCAACGGTTTAACTTGAGAAATGGACAAGCAGCCCGGCCATACGAAGGAAAGATCTCGGCAATCAAAGAAACGATTGAAACAAAACTGGTGCCAACATTAAAGGCTAATAACATGGTATTTGATAATACCGCCTTAATAGAGCAAGGCATACTATCTGATTACTGTTTGGCCGAAATATCTGAATTCGGTGCTCTCTTACAAAAGGCAAATGCTGCAGGAATTCCGGTATTTGAATTGGACGCAACAACTATTCATGAATCTGGGACGGTTTTAGATCAGATGATTAAGAATCGGGATCGTTTCAATGCTATTTTTAACAAAATCGCATCAGTAATCATGGAGTTGCTATAAATGGTAAACGCATATCAATGTTTTTGCACACTTATGCAAGATACGAAGAATACGTGTGCGCTGTACGATTATCTTCACCAAGTTGTAAAACCACCGTATGATTACAATGACTTGCTTCGTTGGCAGTGGGCGCAATCTGTTTCTGCTTTAGATAAACTGATTCATGATATTGTTCGAATCGGAATGAGAGAGAGTTTTTCAGGAAATCGGCCTATTACTGATAAATTTTCAAACTTTGCAATTAATTTTTCCACATACCAACAGTTACAGCAAAATCAATTATCTGCCCCTCTGGTTTTTGAACAATATGTTACCGCCAAAAATAAGACATTGTCCTTCCAGGAGCCAGATAAAATAAGCGATGGACTCTCCTACATTTGGGCTGAACCACATAAATGGCAAGCAATAGCGACTCAAATGGGTAAAGCTGAAAATGCTGTCCGTACAGAATTAAAGAACATCTCTATTCGACGGAACCAAATTGTTCACGAAGGAGATTACATTACATCAAACACCTCTCGTCAAAGTATAGAGAAAGCGGATGTAGATGAGGTTATTGATTTTATTGAACTGCTTGGGACTGCAATTTATACATTGGTTCGATGAATGGCCGCTTATTGTCCTAAATTTCCTCACCGCTTACAATAACGGCGGCGCTACCCTAACATGACCGATGCCCGGACAAGCCTGTATTTCCAAGGCATTCCGGGCATCGTTTACATTAGTGGCGGCGCTATACGTAGCTGCGGCTGATACCGTAATGGAGCGCCACCTGCCGCTGTGTCTGCGGCAAATGGCCGTCCAGGCCGTAGCGCCGCCGCAGGACATCTGCCTCCCGAGGAGTCAGCTCACGGACCAGCAGCTGATGCAGCAGACGTCGGTCCTCCTTGCTTTGCAGCTCCTCCAGCATGGTGTCCTCTTCTCCCACCACATCGCCCAGATACAACGCGTCACCCTCCGGCCCCGTATCCAGCGCCTCGTTCAGCGACACCTCCCCCTGCAATTTTTTCTGTCCCCGGAAGTACATGAGTATCTCATTTTCTATACAACGAGCGGCGTAGGTGGCCAGCTTGATTCCCTTGTCAGGGCGGAAGGTATTGACCGCCTTGATAAGCCCGATCGTTCCGATGGAGATCAGGTCCTCCTGGTCAGTGGACTGCGTGTAATACTTCTTGATGATGTGGGCCACCAGGCGCAGATTGTGCTCCACCAGTATATTCCGGGCCTCCAAATCTCCGGCGGCACAGCGCTCCAGGCACTCCCTCTCCCGGGCGGCGGACAGGGGCTTGGGGAATGACCCGGCGGTACCGGTCAGGTGCAGGGACAAAAACAGGCTGTTGCACAGCAGCAACAGTGCAGCAGACAGCATACGCATCGCTCCTTTCACAACACCCTATGCCCTATGGGAATGTCCCTATACAAAAAGAACACGGACGGCGCTGCCGTCCGTGTTACAGTTCCTCCTCCGGAAGGACCTCACCCTCCTCGCCATTGCCGAAGGCAATGGCCGTCCTGCCGTATTTTTGGCGGATAGCGTCCACGACCTCCTCCAGCTGCTCCTGCCGCTGACCGCAGGCTTGAGCGGTACTGTCCAGCAGATCCAACTGTTGGAAAGTGCTGCACGTCTCGGTGACGTACAGCGCCGTTACGGTCATGGAGCGAAGGCGGGCAGGCGGCTTCCACAGCTGCCGGGCCAGGTCCGCAGCCGCACGGTAAATATCCCGGACCAGATGGGTAGGCGCGTCCAAGCGGGTCTGGCGGCTGAATGTTTTGAACGATACGTCTTTCAGCGTCACGCTGACGCCGCCGGCATACAGGCCGTGGCGGCGCAGGCGGGCGGCCACACTGTCGCACAGAGGCATCAAGCCGGCGCAGATCTGTTCCCAGCGCACCAGGTCATCGGGGAAGGTAGTGCCGTTGCCCACGGACTTGACCGGATCGGCGGCGTGGCGGGGCTTGACGAAACTTTTGTCAAGACCGTTGGCGTATTCCCACAGCTGGCGGCCCATCTTTCCCAGCAGCTGCTCGGGCATGGCGGGGTCGCAGGCGGCCAGCTGGCCGATGGTCTCTACGCCGTATTTTTTCAGGGTCTGGGTGGCGGCCCGGCCGGCGTACAACAGGTTGCCCAGCGGCTGCGGCCAAACGATATTCTGCCACCCATCAGCAGGAATAACCGTTGTGGCGTCCGGTTTTTTCATATCGCTGCCCAGTTTCGCAAACACTTTATTGAATGAAACACCAACAGAAATTGTTAATCCAGTCTTATTTTTGACTGTTTTTCGAATTTTATTGGCCAGTTTTTCCGCGTCGCCGCCGAAGAGGTGGAGGCTGCCGGTGACATCCAGCCAGCTCTCGTCGATCCCGAAGGGCTCGATCAGGTCGGTGAAGCGCTCATAGATGTCGTTGACGCGGACGGACCACATTTTGTACAGGTCGTGATGGGGCGGCAGAAGCACGAGGCCGGGGCACTTCTTTTTGGCCTGCCAGACCGTCTCAGCCGTTTGTATTCCGTACTTTTTGGCGGGCTCATTCTTGGCCAGAATGATGCCGTGGCGGGTCCTTGGGTCGCCGCAGACGGCCACCGGGACCTCCCACAAAGCGGGCTTGTCCAGCAGCTCCACAGAGGCGTAAAAGCTGTTCAGATCACAGTGCAGTATGATGCGCTCTCCCATGCTTTTCACCTCCCGGCACAGCAAATTTCTTTGGCAGTATATGATACAATGTCTGTACCTTTTCTATATTTTCTTTATACTTTTTATGTGCTCCTCATGCGCCTTTTCATGCACCTTTTATGCGCTGTTGGGTCAGGTTCTCTTTCCCTTCCTTCCAGCCCCCCTTTTCGGGGCCAAAAACGAAGGTCCGGACGGTCGTCTTCATGTGCGCCCCCTGCACAGGGGGCGCACACAGGTGGCTGTTCAATAGCCGATCCGGCGGTCCACCAGACGCAGGGGCTTCTCACCCCGACCGTAGCGCTCCAGGTCCTCACAGAAGAGCTGCACATTTCGGTCACGGGTGTAGCCCAGGCTCATCTGACCGGAGATGTGGGGGGTGATGAGCAGGTTCTTCGCCGTCCAGGTCGGGTCGCCGGCGGGGATGGGCTCCTGCTCAAACACATCCAGAGCCGCGCCGGCGAGACGGTCGTGGTTCAGGGCGTCCAGAAGGGCGGCCTGGTCGATGGCGCTGCCGCGGCCCACGTTGACCACATAGGCGGTCTTCGGCAGCAGGGCGAGGCGCGCCGCGGAGAGAAACCCCTTCGTCTCACCGGTGGCGGGCAGGGCCAGGGCAAGGATATCCGTATCCGGCAGGAGGGCGTCCAGCTCGTCGTTGGTATGGATCTCGTCAAAGGCGGGGTCGGCGGCCTTTTTGGTGCGGCGGACACCGCGGACGGCGGCAGCACCCATGGCCTTGGCGCGGCGGGCGAACTCGGTGCCGATATCGCCGGTGCCGACGATGGTGATGGTGCTGCCCATAATGGAGCGCATGGGGAGCACCCGGCCCCAGCGGCCGGCGGCCTGGTCGGCGCAGTAGACCGGGGCGTGGCGCAGGAGCATCAGCGTGACCATGACCATGTGCTCGGCGATGGTGACACCGTAGGCGCCGGAGGAGTTGGACAGCATGACCTCGGGAGAGGGATACAGGCTGTCGTCCAGATAAGCGTCCACGCCGGCAAAGCTGCCGCAGAACCACTTGAGGTTCACGAAGTCCTTTAATTCACCGGGCTTGGGCATACCGTAGATGACCTCATAGTCACCTCGCTTGTCCGCGGGGACGGCAGCGGGGGCCGCGTAGTAGTCCACGGTGAAGCCGGCGCGGGCCGCTGTCTCGTCGATGAGCCGGCGGTGCTTGGGCTCGGTGAAGCTGTCGTAGATGGCGATCTTTCTCATGTTGTATATACCTCCAGGAGTTTTTCCGCGCAGCGCATTCCGTCGGCGGCAGCGGAGAGGATGCCGCCGGCATAGCCGGCCCCCTCGCCGCAGGGGAATATGCCGCGTATATTGGCTTCATAGTGCGCGTCACGCACCAGGCGCACCGGGGAGGACGAGCGCGTCTCCACGCCGGTGAGCAGGGCGTCCGGGTCATCGTAGCCCCGAAGCTGACGGCCCAGGACCGGCAGGGCCAGGGCCAGCGTCTCGCCGATAAAATCCGGCAGACAGCGGCGCAGGTCAGTATAGACCACGCCGGGGCGGTAGCTGGGGCGCACGATCCCCGGTCCGGCGGAGGGACGGCCTGCCAGAAAGTCCGCCACCCGCTGGCAGGGGGCGGCAAAGCCGCCGGTGAGGGCGTAGGCCGCCGTCTCCAGCTGCCGCTGGAGGGCAATTCCTGCAAGGGGATGGTCCGAGGGGAAATCCGCCGACGTGACATTCACCAGCAGCGCGCCGTTGATGTTCTCCCCATCACGGGCATAGACGCTCATGCCGTTGGTTACGGTGCGCCCCGGCTCGGAGGCGGCGGCCACCACCTGACCGCCGGGGCAGACGCAGAAGCTGAAGGCGCTGCGGCCGTTGGGCAGGTGGCAGGACAGCTTGTAGGTGCTGGGCGGCAGAGCCGGGTGGCCCGCCAGAGAACGGTACTGGGCGGCATCGATGGCCGACTGGCGGTGCTCGATGCGGACACCCATGGCGAAGGGCTTGGGCTCCATGGCAAGCCCCGCCTGATACAGCATTTCAAAGGTGTCACGGGCGCTGTGACCCAGAGCCAGGACCACATGGCGGGCAGGCAGGTCATAGGTCTGCCCGTCCCGGCGGACGGTGACGGCGCTGACCGCGCCGTCCTGTATCCGTATATGCTCCAGCCGGGCGTTGAAGCAGATGTCCGCCCCGGCCGCCTCCAGCTCCTGCCGCAAGGCTTGCAGGGCGATGTGGAGCTTGTCGGTGCCCACGTGGGGCTTGGCATCGGTCAAAATAGTATCCGGTGCGCCGCAGCGGACCAGCGTCTCCAGAATGAAACGGTGGCGCAGGTCCTTCGTGCCGGTGTTCAGCTTGCCGTCGGAAAAGGCGCCGGCGCCGCCCTCGCCGAACTGGACATTGCTGTCCGGGTCCAGCGGGCCGCCGGACCAGAAGCGCTCAACGTCCACCTGACGGTGTTCTACCGGCCGGCCGCGCTCCAATAGAATAGGGCGTGCGCCGCAGCGGGCCAGCACCAGGGTGGCGAACAGGCCCGCCGGTCCCGCGCCCACCACGATGGGCCGGACCGCCGGGGTCGTCACCAGCGGCGGTAGGAAGTACACTTCCTGTTTGTAGACAGATACGCGCTTATCGCGGCAGCGGCGCAGGACCTGGGCCTCGTTTTTTACAGAGACGGACACCGTGTAGACAAGGGTCAGGTCTTCGCGGGCGTCAATGGCCTTTCGCAGAACGGTGCAGGCGGTGATGTCCGCCGGAGCCACGCGGAGCAGCTTGGCGCACCGGGCGCACAGGAGCGTCTCCTGCTGGCCGGGGTGCAGGCGCAGTTGGTCGATACGGAGCATGGGTGCGTCTCCTTTTTATAGGATCGGGTGGGGGTTCGCCGCCGCGGCGGCGAGTTGGCTTTCCCCTGGCGGGGAGGCGGCCTCCGGCGGCCACATTTCTTTCTGCGAAGAAAGAAATGTGGGAAAGAAAGTCGCTTAGACCTACGGTCTAAGGACCCCTTGGCGCGGGGACAAGCAGGTGTTGCGCCTGCGGGCGCAAGCTGGGGTGTTTCGTGCCCCGGCACGAGTAACTTTCTTTTGTTGTCAAAAGAAAGTTACCAAAGAAAACCACTTAGACCTACGGTCTAAGGGTCCCTTGGCGCGCTGTGGGTCATGCAGATTTGGCGGTATGCACTCGCGCATGAAGTGCAGTGGGTATCATTGTCGGTTCAGGGATCGCTTGTACCTCTTGCGCCGCTGCCGCTGACGCGGTGCGAGGGTAGGATCGGGTGCGCTGGTCGAGTGGCGATTATCAAATCGCGCCTTTGCCGCCGCAAGGCGGCAAAGGTAGGTGTGCCCGTCGGGCACAGGATATAATTATTTCTTAGCCTGCGACACGGCAGAACGAATAATTTTTGCCGTAGTAGCAGGCAGCGGCAGCGGAAAGCTGTGCAGGCACGGTCGGGGGAACGACAACGTTCAGGAAAACGCCGGTTACGTGAGGGAAAGCGCGGGCGGCAGCGAACAGGCATAGCGCGCTGAGGAAGTGCAGAAACGCAGTTTCTGCCGGTGTTCTTTTTCCCATTTCTTCCGCTGTTGGAAGAAATGGGGCCGTCGGAGACAAAAGAAACGCTCGCGCGGGGGGCGCGAAACTATCCCCGGTGGAGACAAATAATGTGCTTGCGCCGCTGTGGCGGCGACACCTCATCCGCCCCCTTCGGGGGCACCTTCCCCTCAAGGGGAAGGCT
>ERZ840517.849-NODE-849-length-37387-cov-6.869174_pt1 | contig 37387 bp, 41 predicted proteins | sample MGYA00519876_ERZ840517 | MGnify/ENA primary metagenome ERZ840517 (study PRJEB31850, sample SAMEA3708882) | human gut metagenome | biome: human gut; feature: human-associated habitat; material: faeces | place: China | collected 2014 ... | reverse complement strand
GACTATAATTTTTTGACATTTTTATTAAACCTTCGTGTATTAGCATCATTAACACCTTGCTTTTATTTTTTACTACATTTCAATATCAATACATAATTTAAGATAAAATTTAAAACTATATTAACATTATTAACATTTATTATAATACATGGGAATATTTTCAAATTTGATTTAACTTTTATTTAATCTTGGATTTTTTAGAATTAATATTTAGATTAAATTATTTTGAATATTTTTTGTCTTTCCTAAGTTGCTTGATTTTCATTTTAATTGTTTTAAAAATTTTTAGCCATGCAATGTCTAATTAATTGCATGGCTATATATTAACATGATTTTACATAACCTGTCAAGAAAAATATTTTGACATTTTTCGATGTTTTATTTATCTTTTTCCAATATATATGGGTCTGAGTCTGTTTCAGAATTACTTTCAATATAAAGCAAGCTTTCTGAAATATTCCTGTAACATTTTCAATTTCAAATAAATATACTAAAATAAAAAAAGATTATGGAGGTATTTACTTTGAAAACAAATTATAAAGTTGCGATAATAGGTTCAACCGGCTTAGTTGGTCGAACTGTATTAAAAGTTTTGGAAGAAAAAAACTTTAAGAACTGTACATATACATTATTTGCTTCTAAAAAGTCTGCTGGAAGCAAAGTACAATTTTTAGGTCAAAATTACATAATTCAAGAATTAACAGAAGAATCTTTTAAATTCAAATTTGATTATGCAATTTTCTGTGCTGGTGGAAGTGTTTCTAAAAAATACATTCCTATTGCTGTTCAATCAGGATGTACTGTAATTGATAACAGTAGCGTTTACAGAATGGATAAAAATGTTCCTTTGGTTGTTCCAGAAGTTAACCCAGAGAAAATATTTGAAAACAAAGGAATTATTGCAAATCCAAACTGTTCAACAATTCAAGCAGTTGTTGCTCTAAAGCCACTAGACGATAGATATAAAATAAAAAGAATTGTATATTCAACTTATCAAGCCGTTTCAGGTGCTGGGAAAGCTGGCATTGAAGATTTGGAAAATGGTTTTAAAGGATTAGCTCCAAAAAAATTTCAACATCCAATTTTTAATAACTGCTTACCTCATATTGATGTGTTTGAATCAGATGGGTATACAAAAGAAGAATACAAAATGATTAATGAAACTAGAAAAATTTTGAATAAACCATTGCTTCCTATTACAGCAACTTGCGTTCGTGTTCCTGTTATGAATTGCCATAGTGAAAGCATAAATGTTGAATTTAAATCTAATTTCGATATTTATGATGTTAAGATGCTTTTGCAAAATTCTCCGGGTATTATCCTTGTTGATGATGTTGAAAAGGATTATTATCCTTTGGCTTCTAAAGCTGATGGTTACGATGAAGTTTTTGTTGGTAGAATTAGGCGAGATTATAGTGTTCCTTTTGGTATTAATTTGTGGGTTGTTGCTGATAACTTGCGTAAAGGTGCTGCTACTAATGCTGTTCAAATTTTAGAAAAACTACTTTTAATTTAAAATAATTTTTTGTCCATTTGGGGACGGTTCTTTTTGGGACATCAATTTTTAATAGAATATTTTATATATTTCTTTAATATCAACATTTACAGCCAATACCATTTTTTTCCAAAATGTCCCAAAAAGAACCGTCCCCGAATGGACAAAAATAAAAGAGGCTGAAAATTTATTTTTCATAACCTCTTTTTTATATTATTCTGCTGATTCTTCTGTTTCTGGAGCTTCATAAGCTTCTAATATAGCTTTTTGAATTTTCTCTCTTGTTTCAGCATTGATTGGATGTGCTATATCTCTGAATTCTCCGTTTGGAGTTTTTCTGCTAGGCATAGCTATGAATAATCCATTTTGGCTTTCGATAACTTTGATATCGTGTACTGCGAATTCGTTATCGAATGTTACAGAAGCAACAGCTTTCATTCTGTTCTCTGAATTTACTTTTCTTAAACGTACATCTGTGATTTGCATTTTAGTGCACCGTCCTTCCTTAAGTTTTAAATTTTGTACATATTAGTTTATTCTTATGTACTTACTCTATTATTCTCCATAAAAAATTTTTTTCCTTCTTTTTTTTACATTTTTTATAAAATATTTTTTAATTAGCAATATCCATTTTTGAAAATATATAAACAAAATATTTTATATAATTAAAAATAATAATTAATATATTAAAAAATGTACCGTTAATTAGTTTCCCCAAATTCACACTCAGATTTGTTCATTTGGTTGATTATGATATATTTAAAAAAATATATTATTAAATTTTAAAATAATTTATTTCATAAACTGTGAATTATAAAAATATACTTATTTTATAAGATTAATTTTCCAAAAACACTTGAATTTTGAACTATATAATTATATAATCTACCTGTTAAAAATATGTCAATAAATAAATAATAAATTTATATAAATAGAACAGACACAATTCAATTTATATAATTAATTAATTTATAAAACTTAGAGGAGTGAAAAAAATGCCAAACATAGAAAACATTAAAAAATACAAAAACATACATATGATAGGTATCGGAGGAGTAAGTATGAGCGGTATAGCTGCAATACTTACAAATTGGGGCTTTAATGTTACAGGTTCAGACTGGGCAAAATCAGAAGCCACAGACAAATTAAACTCAATGGGAATTAAAGTTACAATTGGTCATAACTTAGAAGATGTTGCAAATTCTGACGTTGTGGTTTATTCTGCTGCAATAAAACAAGATGACCCTGAAATGTTAGAAGCCAAAAGATTAAATATTCCAACAATTGAAAGAGCTGATTTTTTAGGTGAACTTACAAGATGCTATAAAGACACAATTTGCATCTCTGGTACACATGGAAAAACAACAACTACATCTATGATTTCACTATGTTTCCTAGAAGCTTTACAAGATCCAAGTATTCAAGTTGGTGCTTTTTTGAAAGCTATTGATGGAAATTACAGAGTTGGTAACAGTGACCATTTTATTATAGAAGCTTGTGAATATGTAGAAAGTTTCTTAAAATTTAGTCCAAAAGCTGAAATAATTTTAAATATTGATAATGACCATCTTGATTATTTTAAAACTTTTGAAAACATCAAAAAGGCATTTATTAAATATGTTAAATTATTACCTGATGACGGTTTATTAGTAATTAATGGTGATGACAAAAATTGCCTAGATTTACCGCAATATACAAATGCCAAAATTATTACTTATGGAATTGACAATACAAATGCAGATTTTGTTGCTAAAAATATTGAATTTGATAATGATGGTTTTCCTGAATTTGATGTTTATAAAAATGGTGAATTTTTTGAAAATATTAAATTATCTGTTCCCGGTGGTCACAATGTTTTAAATGCTTTAGCATGTATATCTTTATGTGATTATTATGGAATTGATAAAAAAGACTTAAAATCTGCACTTAAAAAATTCACAGGTGCTCATAGAAGATTTGAGTTTAAAGGAAAAATAAATGGTGCTAGTATCTATGACGATTATGGTCACCACCCTACTGAAATTGTCGCAACTTCAAAATCTGTTGCAAATAAAAAACATAATAAATCTTGGGTTGTTTTCCAACCTCATACTTATAGTAGAACTAAAAATCTTTTAGATGATTTTGCACATGCATTATTGAATTTTGACAATGTTATTGTTTTAGATATTTATGCTGCAAGAGAAACTAATACTTATAATATTTCTTCTAAAGATTTGGTTGATAAAATTATTTCTTTGGGTAAGGATGCTAAATATATTCCTGATTTTGATGAATGTGTTTCTTATTTGAAAGATAATGTTCAAAAAGATGATTTGATTTTGACTTTAGGTGCTGGTACTGTTACACAAATAGGACCAATGCTTTTGAGGGATTAAGGGACGTTCCTTCTTTTCCCCTTTTTAAGGGATTGAGGGACACTCCTTCAATCCCATTTTTTATGATTAAGTAGCCTTCCCTTTTTTCTCTTTTTTGGTTATTAAGGAGCATTTCTTTAATTCCATTTTTTTAAGGATTAAAGAGCATTTTTTCTGTTCCTTAATCCTTTTTTTTATTGTTCTACCATCTTCATTTGTTTAAGCATAATATCTCCAAAAACAGCATATCCCTCTTCAGGAGTATTAACAAGAACATGAGTCACAGCCCCAACAAACTTACCATTTTGAACAATAGGAGAACCACTCATACCGTTGAATAATTCCACCAGTTTTCTCCAACAACCTATTATCAGTAACCTTAATCAACATACTTTTATTATCGTAATTATTATCCTTAAAAACTTTCTCTATCTCGATTTCATATTCATCAATCTTACCATTTTCCAAGCTACACAAAATAGTAGCCTTTCCAGTTCTAATCTCATCCCTTAAAGCCAAATCCATTTTTTTTGACGAATCAATATTCAAACTTGAAACATTATCTACTTTTCCATATATCCCAAACTTAGTATTTTTATAAATGACACCTATATTTTTCTGATTATCAACAGTGCCTTGTATTCTTCCCGGATTTCCACTTTCACCTTTAACTACATTTAATATTTTAGTTGTTACAAACTCACCAGATGCAATATCTATCAATTTTTCTGTATCTATATCTGTTATTCCATGGCCTAGTGCAGCAAAACTCTGGCTGTCTGGCTCATAAAATGTAACTGTTCCAACTCCTGCAGCACTATCTCGTACCCATAATCCTAGTTTATATTCTTTTTGAGATGTTTCTACTGGCTTTATTGAACATTCTTGTGTGTTTTTGTCATGCACATATTGAATTTGAATTTCGTTTCCATTTGATGAATTTACTGTATTGACTAATTCTTCTGTATTTCCAATACTTTTATTGTTTATTGATATAATTCTGTCGCCCTCTTGAATTCCTGTATTCTCATATGGCTTATATTTTTTATTGTCTATTCCTTGAATTTCAGCCATTCCTACTACTAAAACTCCACTAGTATATAATTTTATTCCAGCTATACTTCCAACAGGTATTACTTTGGTTTTTGGTAATACATCAACATCAACATTTTTTACAAATATGTTTTCAAAAAGGCTTAATTTTACTACTTTTTTTCCTGTTGTATTTATTGGCTTTGTTTGATTTCTTGATATTGTTTCTATTACTTTGTTTTTTTCTGTTAGGTCTGCTTTTATTCCTAATATTGTTTTTAGGTTGATGGTTTCTCCTTCAAATATTACTATGTTATCTGGTATAGATTGTATAAAAAGTGTATATAAATATGTCGTTAATAATATAATAATTATTGTTATGAAAAATAATATTTTACTCTTTTTCATTTTTTCCTCCTAAAGTCTCAAATAGGATTGAAAAATTTTGTTTTTCAATCCCTATTCTCTTAATAATCTATTAATATTATTAACTTTTTGCTATCTTTTATTCTAAATTCTTTATAACTCAATAACAAAAATTATAAAACTAATCTATTTAATATTTATTATATTAAATTATAATCTAAATTTTCAATTTAACTCTATATACTCCATATCTTTCCCTAGCCAATGCAGTATAATAAATTTTCTTTAAGTCCAGACTCAAACTGTTTACATATTCTTTCATTGATTGATTTGAAGCTTTACTTATATTATTTTTAGTGATGATAGAATCATATGACAATGTTGCATATACAGGAAAATAATAACCAGAATTTTGATTAGAATCATCTTCACTTCTTCTCTCTATATCAACATTAAAAACACCTACTGCACCAGATAAATTTGTGTTTGTTGCTGCAAAATTCTCCGTAATACTATGACATACATTATTACTATCCTTTATATAGATTGAATCATATGTAACAACATCTTCATTTTTTGTATTTGACACAATTGAATATCCGCTATAAACTTTTCCTCCAATATTTACATTTTGGAAAAATGATATTATTCCAATATTATCTGTTATTTTATCCCAATCACTATCTTTTAATTTTGGTAATCTAAAATCTGTTTGTGTCTTAGATACAGTATCATAATTTGCTATAACAATTGATAAATTTCTTTCTATTGCATTTTTAATTACATCTATTCTATGTAAATTAAAGTTTGATTTTTCTGATTCAATTCCACCTTTTTCTGAACAATCAAAATCAAATATTTTCCCTAGTTTTGTATATGGACTTTTTCCTGTTTCATATTTATTTCCAGTATCTACATCAACTATATCATCAGTTGTCAAATTTGTAAGACCATACTCTTCCATAAAACTTTTAAGTTCTTGTGCTTCTAGAAAATATTTTCTTGCACTATCATTATTTTCTACATCATATGCTGTAGTTTTTTCTACCACTGAATTTGAATTAACCGGATCATCTTGATTAATTCGTTCGCCATTTGAAACTGTAAATGCATTTGATCCATCTGAATAATATTTTGTGCCATTCTTTTTTAAACATTGATATGAATTTGAATTAACATTACCACCTACATACACACTTTCTTTCAAGTTTTTGCCATTTTCTTTTTCAATATTTACTCCCTCATATGTAATAGTATTTCCATTTATTTTAAGATTATTTAACAAATAACCATATCTACTTACAGTTTCTCCGCCTATATTACCTTGTATTTGAATATAATTATCTAGAGAATATGTTATAACAACATCTATATCTCCTCTTATATATCTACAGCTATAGTAAACATATGGCTTTAAATCATATAGTTCTTGTCCATCTCTATATTTAGTTTGTTTATCAGGCTTAATTTGATCTGTCATTTCAGTGCTAATTTCATCACCAGCCTCTTCTGTATTTGTATTCCATGTATTAGTAAAAGGAGCATATACATAATAACCATCATACATTGTATATACAATTGCAGGTACATAGTTTTGTATAGATTCTTTTGTATATCCCAATGTTGGAAAGTTTGATTGCATAGAATTAAAAAATGTATTTATAGAAGCATTTATATCTCTTATTTTTGAGTTTGCTAATCCTCCAACCTTATTTTGTAAACTATTAACTTGATATGCTTTTAATGCATCATATGTTGCACTATTTAATTTTGTATCATATTCTGCTTGTAAATTTAGTGTTTCTACTCTTGTTTTTGTATATGATGCTAATACCAATGATATTGGCAAAATTATTATTATAAATATAATTGCTAAATTTTGTATCTTCATATATATCTTTCCTTTGCATTATTCTAAAATAGCTTGTAATAATAATTAATTACAAGCTCCACATTTTATAATTCTATTTTCCTGTTACAGTAACTAGACCTCCACTTGATGCAGCTATTATATATGTATCTTTTCCAACTACTGTATAAAAGAAGTTCTTTAATTGCTGTGCTATTGTTTGATTTTCATTTTTTACATCTACAGAAATTATATCCCCCTCTTTTAAATAAAAAACATCTTTATTAGTTATTGTATCTAAAATTTGAGATGTAAAAACTGAATAATATGCATTTTGTCCTGCTTGTCCATTATTATTTGTTGTTAATCTACTTGCATTTTCATCTAAAATTTTAGCCTCTATTGTTACATTGTAAGTATTCCCAGTTGATCCAAGATTTGTAATGAATTGATTATATCTTTCAGTTGTAATTTTCCCTGTTGCAATAACATCATTTGCAAATTCAGATGTTGCAATCTTTACAGCAAGTTGAGATACATCATCAGTTCTATCTGCCATTGTTATTAATGGAAATAAAAACATTAAAATTGCTGCTACTGCTATTCCAATTATTGATGAAAGTATATCATCCATTATTTACCTCATCCCTTCTTAAGTACTTATGTTTATTTTATTGCACCATTCCAGCTTTTGATGCTACAACTGATGCATCATCATTTCCAACTATTTTATACATAAATTGTTTCATTTGTTGTGAAAGTGTTGTATTTGTATTTCTAACTTTTACTAAAACAATATCACCTGTTTTTAAATTTTTAATTCCGTGATTTTCTTCTAATTCTTGTAATATTTGAGTTGTATATTCAGAATAATATACATTTTCTCCTATTTTGTCTTTTGCTGTTTGTAATGTTTTCTTTCCTGGGTTTTCATCTTTAACTTTTACTTCCATATCAGTTCCAAATGTATAACCTGTTGCAGCTAAGTTTTCTTGAAATTTATCATATTTTTCTTGTGTGATTTTTCCTGTTGTTCTTATGTCTTCTACAAAGTCTGTAAGCAATGCCTCTACTTCTGCTTTTGAAGTAGTATCAAATCTATCGGCCATTGTCATTACTGGAACAACAAATATTAATGTTGCTGCTAAAACTATTGCTACTACTGTTATTAGTGTATCACTCATTTTATTTTCCTCCTAAAATACTAATTCCTACATTATTATAACATTATTTTTAAACTTATTCAACTTTATAGGTTATAATTCTCTTTTGTTCTTTATTGACTTCTGGTTCATTTGGATTATCATTTCTATAATAAATACCGAATATATTCTGTAATTTTTTTACCTTTTAATTGGTCATATATTGAAGAACATCCATCTAATCTTACATTATCTGCTTTAAAACTGTTTTCAAAGTCTGTTTTACTGCTATAATCATGATATAATATTCCTTTTATAAATTCTGCTTTTTTTTCATTAGTACCTAAACTTGGATTTCTGTATGTATTTGTTAAATTTTGTTCCAAATCTAATGTGTATTTATCTACCCATTCACCATTTCCGTTTTTTATTTGATATATTGGTGTTTGTAGCCCTTCAAATACTATTTTATAATTTTCTAAATATGCTCTGAAAATTGATGGTATTACTGTTTCAAAACTTACAACTCTTTCAGATTGGTTTGATGTATAATAGTAATCTGATTCTACATACATTGTTTCTCTATCTCTGTACGTTAATATTGTATCAGACGTCTGCCTTGCTTGTGAAAAGGCAAAAATGATAATGGATAACGCTAATACAAATATTAATACGGCTCCAGCCATTTTTAGTGCATCTGCGGCATTTTCCATTATCATTCTCCTTCCTTATTTATATTTTCATATTATATAAAACAACAACATTCAAATTTTTTTACTAAATAGATTATTGAATTATAATTTTATTAACACATCCATTAGTAGCATATTCAAAACTTATAGTATATGTAGCTGTATTTTTTATGTTAGCAGTACCAGAAACAGTTGTACCTGATACAGAAATTCCAGATGCATTAGTACCAGTTCCTTGAACAGCTACTAATCTGCCTGAATCTATGTTTTCTTGTGTACCATTATTTGAAACTACTTCTTGTATTAAAGATCTTACAGAAGAACCTCTTTGTTTTCCCTCATATTTTGTAAATTTTTCGTTAAAAGCTTGTACTTCTGCTTGTGTCATACCACTTCCATTTATAGTATCTTGAGCCTTTCCTAAAATCATAATTCCTAATGATATAATTAATATTGCTAATAAAATAGCACCTGCGATAATTAATGCTTTTGATGCATTCTCCATCTTAATTTCCTCCTTTGTCTTTTATATATATTATATTATTATACTAACATTTACATTAGTAATATTAATAACTAAATTATTCAGATACTTGTTCAAACAACATGTATCTAACTTTATGTGTAGAATCATGATATTTAATATCTACACATTTAAATTTTATATTGCTATAGTAACTTATAAAGTTCTGAATTCCACCATTATATATTGTTTCCATTTGGTAAATTGTATCATTATCTTTCATTTTAATTTCTATACTAATTGAATTTGAATCATTATCTATATAAATGCCTTTATTGTTTTTTGAAACTTTATTTTTTTCGTTTCTGTCTACTGCTCTATTTATTATTGTTGCCAAATCAGCACCATAGACTTCTACATCTTGATATTTTTCAAATTCCATGTTTGCTTTCATAGATGAATTATATTCCGACTTGTAGTTTAAATATATATATGAAATTCCAGAAACTATAACTATTACAATAACAAAAAATATTATAAATTTTTTCATTGTTCTTTCCTTTTTTATTATAGCATTACCTATTTTTATTTTCAACAATTTTCTTAATTTTGTACTATATTTTTTATTATATAGCTTTAAAATTTATTGATTTTACTTTTCCATTTTGATTATATTGCACATCATTATCTTCACACCTAAACTTATTAACTTCACCTGTAGATTTTACATTTAAATTTATAAGATTTATATCAGAATCACTTAAAATCGATCTACCTCCAATTTTAACATCTATCTTTTCGTCTGCATTTTCATATTTTTCATTATTTTCTAGTGCATATCCTTTTACAGTAATAATATCATAAATTGTTATTTGCCAATTTCCATCTGCATCCTTAAATCCTTGATATGAAGTGAATTTTGAATTAAATGCAGACAATTGTTTTTGAGAATTTTGTGCATTAATACTAGCCGATTTCGAACCAAAATCTGCAAATAAATATACAGCCAATGATATTATTAATATTCCTATTAATACTCCACCTGCCATTAATAATGCTTTTGACGCATTTTCCATAATCCACCTCATTTCTTTTTCAAATTTATAATAAAATTTGCTTTAATATTTATATAAAGAAAGCTTTATTAGCTTCCTTTATATTTGAATTTTAATATTTTTATTTGACCTTTTTCATATACAGGATCACCATCTGGTACAAATTTATCACTTTTAAATTCTGAATATTGCCTATACTTTTTTATTGAATCAAGTGTAGGAGTTGAATTACCATTCCAACTACTATAAGTAGTTTTATCAATATCTATTAATTTTTCTTTTATATTTGCAACATTATCACTTTTTGATTTTGTTGGATCATATATATTTGATACTTGTTTTAAAAGAGCGATACTTAGTTTTCCTTCAGCATCAACAAATCTATTTAATTGTTCTTTTATTTTATTTCCCTGTGAATTTGTATCATTAAAAGTAAAACTATCACTAGTAAATAATTGGTCATTACTACTATCATCAGAATACGCATATTTTGTATTAAAAGCACTTAATCCTGATACTGTTAATTGCATTTTAATATTATAATCAACAGATGTAGAATCAGTTGCTGTAGAACCAGATGCAATCCTACTTTGTTTTGTATTATAATCATGTATTTTATTTATTAAAGATACGATATCTACACCTTTTATGTCATCCTCTGTATATCTTTCAAAATCCCTATTAAATTCAGCCAATTTGCTATCTCTAGAACCTTCGCTTTGAGCTTTTTGATAATCACCAATTTTAGTAAATGCCACAACCAATAATGACATTATAATTAACGCTATCAAAACTCCACCAGCAATTAACAACGCCTTTGATGCATTTTCCATAACATTCTCCCTTCTACATGCTTGATGATGACATACTGCTAAATGTTGATGACATACTTGTTAGACCTATAAATACCAATGGTATAATTAGATATCCAACAAATAAACAAATCATTGGTGCAAAACCTATTACTTTACCAATCATAGCCTTTCTTTGGATAAGTCTTGCGTTTGACTCTTTTCTCTTATCTCTGTAATACTCTCTTTCTGAATCTAATTCGTCAAATGCATCTTTAATTGGTATTTTTTCAACAGCTGCCTGCATACTTTCAACAATTCTTATTAATGGCATATATGATATATCATTTTTTAATTCTTCAAGAGCCTCCCATGCACCTGCTTCATAGTTGTTAACACATCGTGTAATCTGGCTTTTGAATATATTTGAATATCTTTCTAGCCACTCTAGAATTATTTCAACATTTACCCTTTCAATTCTCATAAGCATAAGTATAATTGTTTGGAATTGCATTACCTCATCTTCCATTTCAAGTTGTCTCATTTTTGCTTGGAACATTAATATCCATATTTGAGACATATATCCTACTATTGCAAATGTAAATGCTAACAATAGTTCAAACCATTTTAAATATTCACTATTAACTGTTTGTAATTTTTCATAAATTTTCTTTGCATTACTTTCTATTTCTGTATCTTTTGCATCTTTGTAATATTTTGAATGTCTCATTGCTTTTTCTATGTCATCTTGTGTAGTATTTAATTTTCCTTTAAACATATCTAGGAAAACATTATGTATTTTTGTTGTTTCCATCGCTTTCTTTTCTTCACTACTTGACATTCCACCTATCAGGTTGTAATCTGTTGTTGGTTGCGTATATACATAATCTATTGCAACTTGATGTAAATATAAGAACACAAATAGCGATGCTACAAATGTTACCAGTGCAATACATATTCTATTGATGTACACCCATTCCATTTTTAATGGAGATGCTGCGTCTTTTAATAAATCTTTTACTTTTCTATATTCTTTTGTTCCATCTTTTGGTAAGAATAAATCTACAATTTTCTTGCCTATTTTTGTTTTATATATTTTAGCTTGCCATGGATTTTCAGTATTTTTTGTGTTCATATTTACTGCGCCATTGTCTTTTAATTTTCTAACTAAAATATATGAAATAAATGTTATTACTAATATTAATATTTGTACAATCATTCCTGATTTTCCAAAATACCAACTTTTAACAAATGGGAAGTTTGATACTGCCCAACTTTTTAGTGGTTCCAAACATAGAACTGGTGCTATTGAAATAAGTGATAAACTTTTGAATACATAATTTAATCTATCTCTTTTTAATATTTCAATTTGCATTTCTTGTGTTATATTATCAACATTTTTTAAATATAATGAAGCTCCATCTACCTTTCTATCACCAAATTCTTTTGTTAAATATGATAAACCTGCAAATTCTTTTAAGAAATTGTTTGGAGCTATATCATAATATTTTTCTAGTTCTGTTTCAGGGTCATCTGAAATTAAGATTTCATATATTTTTTCACCCTGTCTAGAAACTTCTTTTTCATCGTCTTGTGATACTTGATAAATTGCTTCTTCAACCATATTAAATTCATGGTATGCATGTCTTATTTCAGAAAAGAAATCTACCTGTTGCTCCAATAATTCATCATCTTTTTTATCTACCGAACCCTCTATTAATATATCTATCATAAATACTTCAAATATTAATAATATGAATAATAATAATGGGTTATCCTTAGCTACTAATACTGTAATAATAATTAGAGGTAATATAATTAAAAGTGCTTTTGTAATTATCTGTGCTGAATCTCTTCTTGTTTTATATTCATCATCTATATTTAATATTTCAAGTCTTCTTCTTAATTTTAACAAATATCTTTTTACAAATGGGATTTTTATATATGTTAAATACAATTTTTGATACATTACTTCTGTTGAAAATGAATTTGATTTTGTACCTTTTTGAAGTTTTTGTATTTTTTTGTACTCAGATTTTTGCATTTTTTTAGACATTATAAAATACGCTATTGCTATAATGAAAATTAATGCTACTGATGCTCCCATTACTATGTAAAGTATTTGGTTTGACACTTGTATTTCACCTCCTGATTATTGCTATAATTACTATATTTAATTTTCTTCAATTTTTGGTTTTCTTCCTCTTCTTTTTGGTTGTTCTTCTATGTTTCTTCCTGCTGTTACTGTACTTACAACTTTTTCTGGATTTATAGATTTTTTCCAATGTTTTTCAACAAAACTATCAAATTGGTCTAAATCTGAACTATCCATATTTTCTCTCATTCCTCTTAAGTTTTCATCTGTTATTGGATTTGTTATTACATATTCTCCATCAACATACTCAAGGATGTTTCTATATGTGTATAATTGTCTATCTGTAACTTTTTCAAAATAATGTGTTGCGTTATCGAAAAATTTATCAAATTTTCCTTCTAATGTGTTTTCTTTTCTATGGTCAAATGTGTATTCATTTTTGTCTTCTATTGGTATACATTCTGTAATTCTTTCTACATATCTCTTTCCTTTAAAGTCTTTCTTTAAATGTATATCAAAGTTTAAAACTTGTACAACTTGCTCTTCTGCTGTTTTTTCGTTTTTAAATACTCCTGTTCTTAACATTGAGTTTCTTAATGCTGTTACTAAGTTTGGAAATGTTTTAGCATGGTGTGTAAATAATGTAAACTTAGATGCAACTTGGGCTGCTTGTATCATCCAGGATGCTACGGGGTCTGTTGCAACCTCACCTATGATGTTAACAGAACCGTCAGTTTTCTTTTGAACGTCCAAACCTTCTTGTCCAGATATTGTGTCTGTTTCACGGAAGGTTAAAATGTTTCTTGTTGGGTATATTTTTCTTAAGTGCAACTCGAATGCTGTTTCTTGAACCCTTATGTTCATTGTTTCATATATATTTTCTATCATACCCATAAGCATTGTTGTTTTACCACAACCTTGCTCACCAGTTATTGATATAATTCTGGCTCCTTTTACTAGGTATTTTAATAATTCTATTGAATCATCACATCCTGGTTCTCCTTTGAACCATTGTTCCAATGTTGAACGTTTAACGTCGAATTTTCTTACAAAGAATGCCCATGTCTCAGAGAAACTTGGTCTTACAACAACGACACGAGAACCATCTTTCATTTCATTGATTTTGTAACCATTTGTGTCTGATAATTGTCCTGGGTTATTGTATTTATAAATATTTTGACATACTCTTTTTAATTCTGCTTCTGTTCCAAAGCTTAAAAATGCTAAACGTATTGATTTACCTTGGAAGAATATCCAGATACTATCACATGCTCTTGGAACTTTGTGTTCTGAAACTTGTGCTAAGTAATCCGCATCAGATGTTTGTGCAACTTGGCTTAAGAAACTTTCTGGAAGTCCAGATACACCACCTGATACACCATCTATGTTCATATCTCTTACTTCATCAATACTACTATATCCTTTATAATGTTGATATATTCTTTGTACTACTACTGATAATTTGTCTGTAAAATTTAATTGTAAATTTTCTTTTTCAAATATATCTTCTATTTCTTGTGAAGTTATTACATAGGATGGTTTTGTTTCTCCTTCTACATATTTCAATTCTGCTAAATCATATTTTTTGATTAGTTCTGTTAGACCTTCATATCCAAAGTCTTTTTTATACATGTATAATAAGATGTCGAATTTATCTTGTGCTGTTAATAGTGAAGGAACATCAAATGATATTGCTTTTGAAATGTTTGCTTCATTTACACCATATTCTTTTGAAAGCAAGTCAAATATTAATTCTTTTACATATTTTTTATCATTAACGTCTCCATATGTACACCCTTTTAATGCTTTCTTTAATTCGTATTTTTTGTTTTTTCTTCTTTTTAATTCCTCTTCTGAAAGACCTATATCATACAAGTTTACTTTTGTTATTTCGTCAAGTCTTCTTTTTACGAATTCTTGCATTTTTTCTAATGTATATGTTTTGTCATCTATATTTATTGTGTTTTCTGTTGGAGCTTCTTTTTTCTTTTTTATGTAATAAAATATTGCTGTTCCTGCTGCTACTAAAACAACTATAGTTAATAATATATTTGCTATCGTCATTTGATTTTCTCTCCCTTTCTTTCTACCTCATTGTTTGTAACTCTTGAAGCCTATATAAAATACCTTGTGTTGCTCTATCAACTTCTTGTATGAAAAGAGCATTTCTATCATCTGAATTTGATATTCTTTTTAATTTTAAAAAGAAATCTGGTACTCCTGCTTCATTTGTGGCTTCCATGAAAAGTGTATTATATGGAATTCCTAATACTTGTTTCTTTTCGTCCAAAAATCTAGAAATATTTTTTATGTTATATTTTGAAAATTTATCATATTTTCCTATTAATATCATTGTTTTTGGAGATTGAAGTAATTTGCTATTGTCTTTCTTTTCTTTTAGTTTTTTTATGCTGTTATAGTTTTGACTTGAATTTACAATTACTAAATCAGAACTATCTACTATTTTTTCTCTTACTTCTGGGCTTAAATTAAAGTCCAAATCTACAAAAACTTTGTCATAATACATTTTTGCTACATTTACTAATGTTATATATTCCTCTGCTATTTCTTTATCATCGTCAATTATGTCTTGTTTTTTATTTTTATCAACACCTAAAATAACCTCTAATCTATCTTTAAAAATAACTTTTGTATAATTAGTTATCATTTGTGGTGTTAATTTATTGCTTCTTGCTATTTTAGCTAATCCCTCAATACCACTTTCTGTTTCTATTGATTGTGGTCTATTTCCAAGTAATCCAAATCTTAATCTTTTTGTATTTTGGTCTGCAAAATAGCATGATTTAATTCTGTCTTCTCTATTTGTAGTAGATATTATTAGTATTCTTTGGTTATTCATTATTGCCATATTAGTTGCAATTGCAACTAATGACATTGTTTTTCCTGATTCTTCATCTACATTATTAACAAATGTTATTACTGACATATTAAGCTCCTTTTTCTATTAATCTAATAGCTTTTCTTACTTCAGAATCACCATCTTGTTCTAATATTTGTTGTGTTATAAAACTTAAGCTATCTTTATATTGTGTACTTATTTTTCTGAATTTTATTTTTTGTACTCTCTGATTTTCCAAAATTGCTTCATAATCTGTTATTTCTAGTGGAAAATATACTCTTTCTTCATCCCACATTACTCTATATCCTAATGCAATATAATCTAAGTATTCATCATCTTCTTTTAATATTTCTTGTGTAAATATTACTTTAGTTAAATTTAAAGGTATTGTCACATTACTTAATATTTCAAATCCTCTTTTTAATGAGTACATATCAAATGCTGTTACAAAATAATTTCTATTTGCTCGTTCCAATTCAAATCCTTTTATCTTTTCTGCTGTATCACAATCAACAAGTATTATATCATATGGTAAATCTGTTGTTATTCCCATATATCTTTGTATACTTATAATATCTTTAAATCCTACTGCAACATCTATATCTTCAAAAGATGTTATGTATGATATTGTAGGATCTATTGATGGTACAACATATCTTGCTCTTTGAATTATTGTTGAATCTATAACTAATACTTTATTATTCATTGTTGTCAAAATTTTAGCTATATTTAATAACAAATCGGTTTTGTCATATGCTCCTATAAATCCTATAATTTTCATACATTTTCTCCTTTTTTATTTTATAGTAAATTATTCTAATATCACGTTTTTATGCAATATTACTTTAACAAATTAGCATTATTTTAAATTCATAATTTTTCATATTATATACATCAAGAAATCATAAAATTTCTTGATGTATAATTTAATTTGAATAGTCTCCACCTAAAGATTCTAGATATTTTTTTCTATTGTCTTTAGTATTTGTTATACTTTCTTGTACTTTTGTTTTTAAGTTTTCTTCTCCGTCTTCTCCACTGTTGTTTATTGTAGAATTAATATTACCTCTAACTCTGCCTTGATTTGTATTATATCTTTGAATTAATTCATTTTTAGCTGTTTGTACTATATTAGGGTTAGCATTTATCAATTCCATTACATCTCCTGTTGGTACATATGTTGGTGTTGCTGCATCTTGAATTCCTGCTTCTGTATATGTTACAACTTTTAATGTTGAGCCCATAGCTCTATATGCATCTACAATTGCACTGTTCATTGTTATAATTTCATTTTCTGTTAATTTTAACCAAATTGTATCATCTGAATCTACACCATTTATTTGTGGTATTTCAACTTGTTTTTTAGAAACAACTATGTAATCTTGTCCTGTTGGAAGTGCTAGTCTAACATCTACATATTCACCTGTTTGTAATTGAGAAGGTAATACTAACATGTTATATTCAACTTTTCTTAAATCATTTGTTGTTTTTTCATCTGATTTTGAAATCATATCTATTGTTATAACAGAATTTTTGTTTAAATTCACTTTTGCTATTATAGGTGTTTCTGCTAATTCAACATATTCTTTATCTCCGTTTTTCTCTATATAATAGCTTCCTGTTTCATCTTCTGCTTTTATTTCGCTTTTTGTACCATTTTTTGTTATATATAGTGTTGCAACATTGTTCTTATATTCTGTTGTAATTTCATTTCCTTCTTTATCTGTTAAAGCATAATTATCTAATATTGTCATATCTCCTATTGCATTTGCTGGCACTAAGTTTTTGTTTGTAACTTGTTGTGTTAACATATCTGTTGTTATAACTTGACCTGATATTACGTCTTTTGATAATACCCATACTTTTACACTATTTGCTTGTTCTTGGGCCTCTTTATCTTTATAATTTTTTAATTGTAGCATTAATAATGCTATTACTACTCCTGTTATTATTAGTGTTACTATTATTCCTAATAAAAATGAATTTCTTGCTTTTCTTTGCATTGGATTTGTTGCCATTACAAATTCCTCCTTATTTTTTTATTTTTTATAACCTTTTATTCTATTTTACATCAAATTAGTATTCAAATCAACAAAATGTTTTCTTGTAACAAAAAAATAATATAGATGTAATATTTTTGTAATATTTTATTTGCAGAATTTTTCTATTGCTTTTTCTACTCCGTCGTTTTCATTATCTTCTGTAACAAAATCAGCTATTTCTTTTATTTTAGGTGTACTTTCTCCCATAGCAATTCCAAGTCCTGCATTTTCTATCATTTGTTTATCATTCATATTGTCTCCGTATTGCAATAACTTCCTCTTTTTTTATATTTATTTTGTTTATTAAATATTCTATTGCTGTCCATTTATCTACATTTTTTAAAGATATTTCTGTGTAAAAATATTCTATATTTATATCTTCTGTTCCCTGTTTTATAACTTTTCTTGACATATGGCTTACATCCAAAATGTCTATATCTGATATTGTTTTTAATTTTCTTATGACTGAATTAAAAATTGATTTTGTTTCATCACATATTGTTATTTTTAAAAATTTATTATTTTCGGAATTTTTTATATATTTAATTATATTTTCAACTATCGTGATACTTGTCTTTTTATTTTCTTCTTTTTTTAAATTTTCTTTGTAATAATATAAAACATTGTGTTTTAGTTGTTTTGCTATTATCGTTTCTTCTGTGTAAATGTTGTATGATATGCTATTTTCTTCACATATTTTTGCTATTTCTAATACTTTTTGTTTATTTAAAAATTTTTCGTATAGTATTTCGTCTTTTCTGATATCATAAATTAAAGATCCGTTTCCTGCTATAAAATAATTTTTTGAGCCTATTTCTTGTGCTATTGTTTTTATAGAGTCTATTGGTCTTCCAGATGCTATGACTACATCTGTTCCTTGTTCTATTACTTTTCTTATTGTTTGTTTTGTTTTTTCTGTTACCATTCCATATTTATTTAGTAGTGTTCCGTCTAAATCTACTGCTATTAATTTGTACATTTTTCTCTTGTAATGATTTCTAATCATTTTCTCCTTTTTATTGTATTTAGGTTTTTTGTTTCTTTTTTGCAAAGGATTTGCCTATAAACCTTTATAAAATTTGTGTTTCAATTCACATACTTTTCATAATTATTGGTGCTCGAGTTGTATCCTTAAGGGTTTATTATTTATATTGTATCCTGTTCATTGCATTCAAAAAGAAAATCTAACATAAAAAATTGAGCCTCTCTCACTCAGGCAAAAAATGTATATATGTATATGATTTTATAATTTTCGAATGTGATTGGAACAACATTAGAATTTCTTAAATAAATTTATGGAAAGAGTTCACGCCGAACAAAGTGAGGGCTAAGTGGAAGGGTGCCATAAATTTATTTTAGAAATTCTTATATTGTGTATTGAACCGAGAAAAATATAAAATCATATACATATATACATTTTCTCCATGAGCATTCCTCATTTTTTTATTTAATATTTTCTATTTTTCATTCCAATCAAACGGATACAATAAAAATAATAAACCCATTAAGGATACAAAATGAGCACCAATAATTATGAAATACCAGTGACCTGTAACAAATGTGTTATATCACAAAAAAATTTATTTTTCAATTTCTTGTAAAAATTTCCTGTTTATTTTTTTCAAATTTGCAAATGATAGTATTAGAAAAAGCAAATGTTTTTTTCTAGAAAATGTAGATTTGCAGGAGGTGAATTCAAAATGGCAAACAATTCAAACAAAAAATTAGTTCCAGAGGCTATGACAGCTTTAGATAAATTCAAATATGAAGTTGCTAGTGAAGTTGGTGTTAATTTAAAAGACGGATACAACGGTGATATATCTGCTAGAGATGCTGGTAGAATAGGTGGTAACATGGTTAAAAAAATGATTCAACAAGTTGAAAATAACATGAAATAATTTTATTTTTAATTAGTATCATTTTTTGATAGACTGACAGATTTTTTTTCTTTATGATTGAGGTAGAAAGTTATATTTTGCTTTATTTTTTATAAAATTACTTATAAAATAGAAAAAGGCAGGATATGATTTCCTGCCTTTTTTATATATAACGTCAGTTTTTTATTCTATAATTCATTTTTGTGTTCTTCATAAATTTGATTCATATCTTCTTTTTTATAAGTTCTTTGTATTTTTTCAATTTCTTTTTGTTGTGCTTGAACTTTATTACTTGTATTAATATATAAAGCCATAACAATTATTGTAAAAAATAGCATACTTATCAAAACAAAAGCAGTTATTGAACCTTTTTGTTCTTTCATTTTTGATTTTATTTCCATAATCAATCACCTTTTAATTATATTGCAAATTATGTATTTTTAAAATTGATTATGCTTCTGGTTCTACTAATCCATAATTTTTTCCATCTTTTAATTTATGTATAACATTTACTTTTCCTGTTTCTACATTTATAAAAGCTAAAAAATTATGTGTTGGATGTGCTTGTAATTCTAGAACAGCATCTTCTGGTGTTATTGGTTTAATTTCATAGTATGATGTTTTGATTATTTCATTTGATATTTCAGCTACATGATCTATTGCAACTTCCATATTTTTGATGCTTGCATCTTTCATCATTTTTTCTTTTTTTGTCTTCGCTTTTCTTATTTGTCCTTCTAGTATGTCTATGTCTTTATCTATAGATGCATACATATCTTTGTCTTCTGTTACAGCTCTGTATTTTTCTCCATTTGCTATTATGCAGATTTCTGCTGTTTGTTCATTTTTTTCTGTTTTTAAAGTAACGTCTGCTTCGGCATCTTCAAAATATTTGTCGATTCTGTCTAATTTTTTTTCAACATAATCGTTTATTGCTTCTGTTATCTTTAGTTCTTTTCCTATAATTTTTATTTTCATAAAAATCGCTCCCTTCTTTTTTACTTTTGCCTACCCTCATTATAAAGGTTCTTTTTGTTTTTTGCAAGTGCTTTTTTGTAATATTATAAATTATCTGCATATTTTTTGTTATTTTATATGCAAATAATTAGAAGTATCTGCACATTTTTTATCATTTTATATGCAGATACTTTTAAAACAAATCCTCTAATTTATATTCTTTTTCTAATTTTTCATTAAAATAAATTTTGCTAATTAATTCAAACTCACGCAAACTATCATCTTTTAAACTGAATGAATACAATTTTTTAGGAGGTGCGGAAATTGTATACAAAATAGCACTTTTTGTACTTTCACTCATATCTAAAGAAGACTTGTCCTGTCTTCCACAGGTATCACATTTAAATCCATTATCTCTTATAGAAAACTTGCTTAAGTTTTTTTCTTCTTTGCAACTTACACATTTAGTTACTCTTGGCATAAAACCTAAAATGCATAAAAGCCTAATTTTAAATACACTTAACACAAAATCTTTGTCTTTATCTGTTTCTGATATTGTATATAATGTATTTAAAAATAATTGTAAAATTTTATAACAGTTTTCGTTCTCTTCTGTTATATCCTGAATTATTTTATTTATATGTATTGCATATTTAAGTTTGTCCAAGTCTGTACGCAAATTATAGAAAATTTCTATGGTTTCGCATGAATTAATATGATATGTATTTGTTCCTTTATACATCATATATTCACCAAAACAAAATAATTGTGTACCGGCCAAAAGAGCACTTTGTGGTCTTCGTGCTCCTTTGGCTACACAAGATATTTTTCCATAATTTGGTGTTAATATTGTAAGCATTTTATCATAATCTCCCATATTGTTTTCTGCAATTACTATTCCATTTATCTTTACATTTGCCATTTGTTAATTTGAGTTAAAATATATAATGATTTTGTCTGTTTTATAAAATTTTATTTGTCCTTTAAAATATTTTAACTCTGTCCCCCTTTATAATTGTATATTATTGTTATTTACATTTTCTATATTTTGTACATTCTTATTTGTTATTTTTTGTATATCCTGTATTTCTTGTATTCCTTTTTCTAAATTTTGTATTTGTTTATATTCCAAAAATGTATTTATATCTCCTGTGTTTTTAAATGCATCCCATGCTATTTTTTTAATCATGTGCTTCATCTCCTTTTTAAAGGTTTTCCTTTAATTTATCTTTTGCATTTTTATAAAATTTATACTAATATTGTATTATATATTTACTTAGTCTTTTAATAATTCAAAATCTGTTTTTCGCAAATTCAAACTTTTGATGCTATTTAAGTTTAAATTTACTAACAATAGAATCATTATCAATCCAATCATTTTTTACTTTTACCCAAGTTTTCAAATTAACCTTAAGTCCAAAGTTTTGTTCCATGTCTATTCTAGCAGCTCTACCTATTCTTTTTAGCATTTCTCCATTTTTACCAATTATTATTCCTTTATGTGATTCTCTTAAGCAATAAATTGTAGCTTCAATATCATAGATATCTTCTCCTTGTTTATTTTGTCTTAAATTCATTTTTTCTACTTCAACATAAATTCCGTGAGGTACTTCATCTTGTAATAATTTTAAAGCTTTTTCTCTTATTGTTTCTTCAGCCAATTGTCTTAATGTTTGGTCAGTATATTCCTCTATATCATAATATGCAGGACCTGGTTTTAGGTTCTTTTCAATTTCATCCAAAATAATATCTTTGTATTTTTCTTGGTATGCTGAAATCGGTATAACTGCTGTAAAATCATATTCTTTGCTATATATATCTATTAAATTTAGCAATTTGTCTCTTTTTACTAAATCAATTTTATTTATTATTAAAATTGTTTTTCTTTTTGATTCTTTTATTTTGTCTAATATTATTCTATCGCCTCTACCTATATCTTCACTTGTTGCCTCAATTAAAAATAATACTATGTCTGAATCTGGTATTGTTGCAAATGATGTTTCTACCATCGTTTCATTTAATTTATGTTTTGGTTTATGTATTCCTGGTGTGTCTGTAAATATTATTTGTGAATTTTCTCTGTTTACTATTCCTTTTATTGCTGTTCTTGTTGTTTGTACTTTATTTGCTATTGCTGCTACTTTTTCTCCTACTAGTAAATTTATTAATGTTGATTTTCCTACATTTGTTCTTCCTATTATTGTTACAAATCCTGATTTAAATTCTTCGTTCATCTTTCTCTCCATTTCTTTTATCCTTTTGTGGACTGCTCTGTTTGAAGCATCGTCTTCAGAAAGGATTTTTTAATATCTATATTATACACCATTTTCGTGCTAAATTTGTAGAATTTTTAAAATTTTTTATTAAAAATCAAAAAAATCTGGCTGAGATAAGTTATCCCAACCAAATTTTTTATGCATATGCATGTCTTTTTTTGAAATCCAATAAATTTGTAATTTCTTTTTCTGTATTTTTTGCTTTTTTTGTTTTCTTTGCTCTTTCTTGTTCAAGTTCTCTTTTTTGTTTTTCTGCCATTGATTGACAAATTGCTTTTTGATATGCAAAGTGTGTGTCTTGTGAAATTTTGCTCCAATTATATTCGTTTCTAACTTTGTTTTTAGCTTTTTTAGTTATTTCTGCACATAATTTATGGTCATATAATAATTCTAGTATTGCATCTGCAATTGAGTTTGGATTTCCACAATATGTTTTCATTCCATTTTCTTTGTGTTGTACTATTTCGTTTAGTCCTCCAATGTCTGATACTACTATTGGATTTTCTGATAGCATTGCTTCTAGTGCAACTATTCCGAATGGTTCATATGTGCTTGGAAATACTGCTATGTCTGCTGCTTTGTACATTCTTTGTACATCTTTTCCTGCCATGTATCCTGCAAAATATACTTTTTCTCCTATGCCCATTGCATTAACTTGTTCTTTTAGTTCGTCTATCATTCCACCTTTTCCACAAATTACTAGTTTGGCATCATGGTATCCTTCTAGTATTTTGGGCATTGCAGAAATTAGATACTGTATTCCTTTTTCATATACTAATCTTCCCATAAATAGAATGATTTTTTCATTGTCCATTGCAAATTTTCTTCTAAAGTTATAATCTCTTTCTATTCCATTGAATAAATTCATGTTTACACCATTTGGTATTACATTTATTTTTTCATATGGTAATCCAAATAGTCTTTGTAATTCATTTTTCATATATTTACTATTTACTATTACTTCAGATGATTCATATGTTAGCATCCATTCTGTGTCATTTATGTATCTTTGTGTTTCGTCATGTATTCCACTGTTTCTTCCTGCTTCTGTTGCGTGTATTGTTGATACTATTGGTATATTGTATGAATTTTTTAATGTTTTTGCTGCATATGCTACAAGCCAGTCGTGTGCGTGTATTACATCGAATTTTCCTTCTGTTGCTATTATTTCACTTGCTTTTGCAACTAAGTTGAAATTTAATTGCATTATCCAGTCTATAAAGTTGTTAGGATTTATCATATAGTTGTTTACTCTGTATACTTTTACTCCTTTGTCATCTTCAAATTCTGGTGCGTCTCCTTCTTTGTATGTAACTACTGTTACTTCATGTCCATCTTTTAGTAGTGTTCTTGATAAATCATATACTACTCTTGATATTCCTCCTACTACTCTTGGTGGATATTCCCATGTTAACATTAAAATTTTCATTAATGATCTCCCTTTCTCTCGCTTCGCTCGTTCATCGTCATCTAAAATTTTGTCTGCCAAATATTTAATCTTTTTTTCATCAACATCTAGTTTTTCGAATTTTAGATAATAAATCTTGGGGCGCTTTGTACTAATTTTCTTTTGTTTTTGACATTTTTCTCAATTAGTTATATTTTATACAAATTTTTTATAAATGTAAATGGTTTTTGAAAAATTTAACAAAAAAATTTGGCTACTTTTGTAACCAAATTTATAAACTATGCTTCTACTGGGTAAACACTAACTTGTTTTTTGTCTCTACCTTTTCTTTCAAATTTTACAGTTCCGTCTACTATTGCATATAGTGTATCGTCACTACCTTTTTTAACGTTAACTCCTGGATATACTCTTGTTCCTCTTTGTCTAACTAAGATATTTCCAGCTAATACGAATTGTCCGTCTGCTCTTTTTACTCCAAGACGTTTAGATTCACTCTCACGTCCGTTATGTGAACTACCTTGACCTTTTTTATGAGCCATTTATCTCACTCCTTTCGCCTAGCTTTTTATAACTTTTTATAAATAGCTATTAGTTTTATATGTTTCTCTTAATTAAAATCTTTTTAATTAATTATGTAGAACTATGCTTCTACTTTTTCTTCAGCTTTAGCTGCTGTTTTTCTTGCTGTTGATTTGATAGCTGTTATTTCAACTTTTGTGTATGGTTGTCTATGTCCTTGTTTTCTTCTGTAGTTCTTTTTAGCTTTCATTTTGAAAACAATGATTTTTTTACCTTTACCGTGTGAAACAACTTTTCCTTCAACTTTCATACTTTTAACATAAGGATTTCCAACTTCTATTTTTCCTTCGTCTGAAACTAAGATTACTTTATCAAAAGTAACTTTTTTTCCTTCTTCAGCGTCTAATTTTTCGAAGAACACTACATCTCCTTCTGCTACTTTGTATTGTTTTCCACAACTTTCAATTACTGCGTACATTTAAAATGCACCTCCCTTATTTGTATACTCGCTAATCCTTTGCTCTACTCATCATAAAATATTTTCATATTTATGAGAAATTTAAGGTAACTAAATTTGATTAGTCTTTATGAACCTTGACTAAGCGGATTACAGTTATTAATTTTACCATTAATTTCCTAGCTTGTCAACCAGTTTGGTTGATATTTTTTTATTTTTTTAGACATTTATGCTTTTACCATTTCAAGTTTGCTTTCTACCAATTCACAAATTAAATCGGCTGATTTTTCAACTCCAAAAGCATCACTATTAATACAAATATCATAATTAGAATGATTATCCCATTCCTTTTCAGTATAATATTTATAATGATTTGCTCTTAATTTATCAATACGCTTAATCTCTTTCTCCGCTTTAGACTTATCCATACCATAATATGTAGTTGCTCTGTTAATTTTATCTTCCATATCACTATAAACAAAAACGTTTATGACATTTTCTCTACCAGACAAAATGAAATCAGCACATCTACCAACAATAACACAAGATTCCTTGTCAGCAACTTCTTTTATTAATTCAGATTCTTTAATGAACAACTCATCACTATTATTTAATCCTGAATAATATCCATTATTTAAACTTGCTAAAGCATCTCTTTTTTGTTCATTGTTTTCAATATATTCTTCAGATAACCCTGTTTCTTCTGCTACTTTTGAAATAAATTCATTATCATATAATTTTATTCCTAATTTATCAGCAACTAATTTTCCAATATATCTTCCACCTGATGCATATTCCCTTGCTATTGTTATAACAACATGTTTTGAAAGTTTGCTTTCTGTGTTTGCTATAGTTTCTTTGTTTACTACTTTTACATTTCCTTGTTTTAATTTTCTTATTTCTCTTATCAAGAATATTGTTGCTAATATGAATGCTAATCCATCAGCAAATGGTCCTGCGAATAAAACTCCATGTATTCCAAACATCTTTCCAAAAATTATCATTGCTGGTATTAAGAAAGCAATTTGTCTTGATATTGAAAGTATTGCACTTATTATGCTCTTTCCAATTGCTTGGAAGAATATTCCTGATGGAATTTGAATTCCATTACAGATGCAAAGCATTAAGTATGTTCTAAATGCTAAACATGCAAATTCCATGTAATTTTCGTCTCCACTACCAAATATTGATATTAATTTATCTGGTATTGTTTGGAATAATATAAATGCTGTTGTACTAATTATAACACTTGATCCTAATACTATTTTTAATGTTGTTTTTACTCTGTCAAATTTTCTAGCACCATAGTTGTATCCAAATATTGGTTGTGCTCCTGCTGCAATTCCTATTATGATACTGTTTAATATTTGGCTTATTTTCATTACAATTCCTAGAACTGTAATTGGTATTTCTGCCCCAAATTTTGATTCTGCTCCATATTTTCCAAGTGTATTGTTTTCAGTAGCCATTACAAATACTATACTCATTTGGTTTATAAAACTGCTTATTCCTAACATTGAAACTTTTTTTGCTACACTTGATTTTACTTTTAATGATTCTTTACTTAATTTGATTGATTTGAATTTTTTAACATATAATGCGTTTAGTATAAATACTAAGATTTGACTTATTACAGTTGCAATTGCTGCTCCTTCAACTCCCATTTTAAATACAAATATAAATATTGGGTCTAATATTGTGTTTAATACTGCACCTACAAGCATTGTTGTCATTGAATATTTTGGACTTCCATCTGATCTTATTATTGAGTTTAATGTCGTTCCTATCATTGAGAATGGTAATCCTATTGCTATTACATAACCATATTTTAGTGCGTATTCTTTTAATGCCTCTGTGCATCCAAACATATTTAATAATTGTGGTAAAAATATTAATGTGATTGCACAGAATAGTACTGATACTATTGTTGCGATTGATAGTGCATTTCCTACACCTTTTGCTGCTTCGTCTTTCTTCTTTTCTCCTAGCTTTAAGCTTAAATATGCTGATGCTCCATCTCCAAACATTAGTGAAAATGCTAATCCTATCATTACTAATGGGAATACTACGTTTGTTGCTCCATTTCCTAGGTATCCTACTCCCCACCCTATAAAGATTTGGTCTACTATGTTATATAGTGAGTTTACTAATAGGGATATTATACATGGGATTGAAAATTTTCTTATTAATTTTCCTATTTTTTCTGTTCCTAGTATGTTTTCTTCTTTTTCCAATTTTCTCTCCTTCTTTCTTTTGATATTTTTGTCTTTGGGCGTAAAAATAGTAAGTCCTTGTCTGGACTTACGTTTTACCTGCGCGACCTATCTATTATAACATATTTTTGTTTTTTATGTAAGTATTTTTTAAAATTTTTTTATTAATTTCTTCCAATTATATCCTTTATAATCTCCCCTGCAATAATCAAACCTGCAACAGAAGGCACAAAAGAAATACTTCCAGGAACTTGATTACGAATACTGCACTTTCTTTTAGTACCAGGAGGACAAATACAATTTGTCTTACAACTATTTTCAATATTTTCATATGGGTGTATTGGTTCTTCTTTTGAATAAACAACCTTAAGTTTCTTTATCCCTCTACTTCTCAATTCTTTTCTCATAACCTTTGCCAATGGACACACTGAAGTTTTATAAATATCTGTTACTTCAAATCTTGTTGGGTCAAGTTTATTTCCTGTTCCCATACTTGAAATAATAGGAATATTTAATTTATTTGCTCTTACAACCAACTCAATTTTAGCAGTTACAGTGTCCACACTATCTACTATGTAATCAACTGTATCATCTAAAATTTCTTTGCTATCTGGCATAAAAAATTCTTGATATACTTCTACATTTGCAGTTGGATTTATTTCTAAAATTCTTTCCTTTGCAACCTCTACTTTTGGCTTTCCAATTGTTTTTCTAGTTGCAATTATTTGTCTATTCAAATTTGTTAAGCAAATCTTATCATCATCTACTAATATAAAATTGCTAACTCCTGCTCTTACAAGTCCTTCTACTACAAATGAACCAACTCCACCAATTCCAAATACTGCAACTTTTGCATTTTGTAATTTTTCTATTCCTTCTTTTCCTATCAATAATTCTGTTCTTGAAAATTGATTTAACATTTTATTTTTCCTCCTCCAAGAACTATGTCTCCAACATAAAATACAGCAGATTGACCTGGTGTTATTGCTCTTTGTGGCTCGTCAAATGTCACTTTGATATTTTCTCCATCTTGCTCAATTTTTGCTTTTGCAACTTTTGATGAATATCTAGTTTTTACATCAACTTCCATTGGTTCTTCTATTTTATCAACTAATAATAAGTTGATATCTGTCACTGTAATCTCTTTTTTGTATAGTTCTTTTTCTTCTCCTACTATTACTTCATTTTTTGCTTTGTTAAATCCTAAAACAAATAATGGTACTTTATATGATATTCCAAGTCCTTTTCTTTGGCCTATTGTATAATTATATAGACCTGTATGTTTTCCTAATATTTCACCTTTTGAATTTACTATGTTTCCCTTTTTAGGTTTTATATCAGAATTAGTTTCAAGAAATTTTTTGTAATTTCCATCTGGTACAAAACAAATATCTTCACTATCTGGTTTATTTGCAACTTTTAAGTCGTTTTCTCTTGCTATTTCACGTATTTGTTCTTTGTCCGTGAAATCTGCTAATGGGAATACTACATGTTCTATTAATTCTTTTGGAATATTCCATAATACATAACTTTGGTCTTTTTTACCTGCTTGTGATTTTTTTAGTACCCATCTTCCATATTCTTCGCTATATTCTGTTTTTGCATAATGTCCTGTTGCTATGTAATTACATCCTAGTTCTTTTGCTTTTTCCCACATAATTCCAAACTTCATATATTTGTTACATTCTATACATGGGTTTGGTGTTCTGCAATTTGCGTAACAATCTATAAAATCATTTATTACATAATCTTTGAATTGTTCTTTGCAATTATATGTAAAGTGTGGAATTCCTATTGTTTTGCAAACATTTTTTGCGTCTATGTATGTGTTTATGTTACAACAACTGCTTCCTGCAAATAGTTCTAGTGTTATTCCTAATGGCTCATATCCTTCTTTTTTTAGTAGTAGTGCTGATACTGAGCTGTCAACTCCTCCACTCATTCCTAATAATACTTTTTTGTTTTCCATTTTTACCTCCGGTTGTCAAAAAGGGGCGTCCCTATTGACAGGCTGTCAATAGGGACGCCCCTTTTTGACAACTTTTATTTATTTGTTTAATTGTTATTGACATTTTTTTTAATAAGTGTTAATATAATAATATAAAAGATAAGAGCGTAGCCCTTATCTAGTCGTTTGGTGAGATTTGTCTGAGGGACAGATCTCTATTTTTCTTTTGGCTGAATAATATCTAAATACATATTTGTGCTTTGAACACATATGTATTAATAATGCAGTTCCTACAAAGAAAGCCATTATTATTAATAAAAATTCTATTAATTTCATAGCCATCAACCCCTTTCTTACGTTATTTACATTTAGCTATATAAGCATAAATGCATAGATTAGCAAGCATATGACATAGGCTTACTAGTCTATGCACTTATGCTTGAAAAGGGTGACTTCCAAACTATCGCAATTGTATCATGTCGTTTTTTAAAAGTCAATATTTACTATTAAATTTATTTTATTTTTAATGACAACAATTTATATTTCCAGTTCCTGTGCTATCATTTTTATTTAGCATATCTTCAATAGTATGCCAAGCCAAAAGAGCACATTTAACTCTTGCTGGCATATTAGACACATTTCTAAACGCAATTGCATCTTCCAGTTTTTTAAGTTCTTCCTCATCAGTTGTCTCTCTTTTTATCATTTCTATAAATATTTTTATAATCTCTTTTGCTTCTTCAACTGTTTTTCCTTTTAATGTATCTATCATTATTGATGTTGATGCTTGTGAAATTGCACATCCATGTCCTGAAAATGCCATATCTTCTATTTTATTTCCATTTAATTTTAATTGTAGTGTTATTTCATCTCCACAATTTGGGTTGTGACCTACTTCACAGTAGTCTGCATTTTCTAGTTTCTTTTTGTTGTATGAATTCATACTGTGTTCCATTATTAGTTCATTGTAAACATCTGTTAACTCGTCCATTTTTTCTCCCTATTTTATATAATTTTTAAACATATTATAAACCTTATCAAGTGCTTTAACCAATTTATCTACATCCTCTTTTGTATTGTAGATGTAAAAACTTGCTCTACAAGTAGAATCAATACCTAAGAATCTCATAAGTGGTTGAGCACAATGATTTCCAGAGCGCACGCATACACCTTCTGAATCTAAAATACTTGCAACATCATGTGGATGTACTCCTTTAATGTTGAATGAAATTACACTTGAATGATTTTCTTCATTTGGTGTTGTGTATAGTGTTAAATAATCTAGTTTTGATAATTCTTGTCTTGCATATGATATTACTTCATGTTCAATTTCTTGTATTTTATCATATCCTAGATTTTCAATGTAATCAATTGCTGCTCCTAAACCAATTACGCCTTCAACATTTTGTGTACCTGCTTCAAATTTATTTGGAAGTGATGCAAATGTTGTTTCTTGTTCATAAACATATTCAATCATGTCTCCACCCATCAAAAATGGAGTCATTTTGTTTAATATTTCTCTTTTTCCATATAGCACACCAATTCCAAGTGGTGCAAGCATTTTATGTCCTGAAAATACTAGAAAATCAGTATCTAAATCTTGAACATCAATCTTCATATGTGGTATGCTTTGTGAGGCATCAACTATTACTATTGCACCTTTTTTATGTGCATATTTAATTATTTTTTTGACATTATTTATTGTTCCTAAAACATTTGAAACATGTGTAATTCCAACAATTTTTGTTTTATCTGTGATTTTACTTTCTATTTCTTCGTCTGTAATTTCATAGTTTTCGTTAATGTACATATAGTTTAATTTGCTACAAGTTTGCTTTGTTATCTTTTGCCAAGGAACTAAATTTGAATGATGTTCCATTATTGAAATTACTACTTCGTCATCTTTTTTTAGGTTGTCCAATCCATAAGAATACGCAATTAAATTTAAACTTTCTGTTGCGTTTTTTGAGAATATTATTTCTTCTCTGTGTTTTGCATTTATGAATTTTGCTATTTTTGTTCTTGTATTTTCATATTGTTCAGTTGCCTCTACACTTAAAGAATATGCTCCCCTGTGTGGATTTGCATTGTATTTTTGGTAGAATTCTTCTACCGCTTTTATTACTTGTATTGGTTTTTGTGTTGTTGCTCCACTATCTAAATATGTTATGTTTTCATTTTCTAGTAGCGGAAAATCTTTTTTTATTTGTTCTGTATTCATTTATCTTTCTTCCCCTTCAATTCTTTCTATATAAGATTTTGCTTTTTGATAAATTTCATTCCAGTTTTTAACTCTTTCTATATTACCTGCATCTATATTTTCGTTCATTTTTGTTGTCATTAAATATGTTTTAATTCCGTTTTCTTCTAGCTGTTTACATGTATCATAACTGTCTTCTATAAATATTTCTATTCCATTTTCCATACAAAATTTTAATTTATCAGATGCATTAATAATTAATTTATCATATGGAATATTGTTGTCTTTTAATGTTTTAATTGTAATATTTTCCGTATCACAATTTTTTATTTGTGTAAGTCTTGCTGTTATAAATAATATTTCATTTCCTTCATCTTTTAATTTAGTAATTGTTTCAGCTGCATTTGGCATTGGTGAACATTCTTCTAATACATTTTTATAATATGTATCAAAAAAATCAAATTTTGTTTTATCATCCCATCCATATAGTACTTTCAAATAGTATCTATTTTGTATTAAACCTAAATTACCATTTGTTCCTTTTCTCCCTAAAATTTGTGTATCATAAATATCTGCATATTTTATCATTGACTTTACAGTTATTACTGTTGTGTCATCTATGTCTATTCCTATCTTCATAATTCTTCTCCTAATCTAACCTCTTATCAATTTCTTGTAAAATTTCTTCTCTCAATTCATCATTTTCAATTTTTTCTAATATTTGATTAAATCTAGCTCTAACCATCAATTTCATAGCCTCTTTAAGTTCAAAACCTCTACTCATAATATAGAACAATTCTTTTTCTCCAATTTTTCCAGCTGAACTTGAATGGTTACCTTCAACCTCTTCTTCAGAACAAAGTAACATCGGCAAAGCAATTGATTTTGCTGTATCTGATAATAACATACAAGCTTCGTTTTCATTTCCAGTAGCCTTTTTGCAACCTTTTTTAAAATCAATTGTTCCTTTAAAATGTTTTTTAGATGTATCTTTTAAAGCTCCTTGAACTTCTATATCAATATTAGATTTTTTACCTCTTAATTCACCTATATAATTTAAGTCAAAAACTTGATTTTCTTTTCCTAAATAAATTGTGTTTAGTTGATTATCACAATTATCCCCTTGTAAATTAGAATAATAATTTGTAATGCTATGCTTTCCGCCAAAATCAACAATTGTATAATTAATTTTTGCATTTCCTTCAAACTCATTTTCAATTGCTAAAAAGTTATTTGATTTTATATTCATTAAATTAACCAATACAATATTTAATTCTGCATTTTTTTCAGCTTTTGCTTTTATTATTCCATTGTGATAATTTTCATTTTCTTGGTTTGAAGTGTATTTTATTATTATTGTTGATTTTGTGTTTTCGTTTGCAATTATTTCTATGTTGTCTATTAATACAGAATTTTCATTATCAAAATTAAAATCTATTTCCGCTTCTATTTTTTCTTCTTTCATATCAGAACATTCACATAATTTTGGCATAGCATCTTCATTTTGATTACTATTTATGTCTAATTTTATTTTTTGATTTGCTCCGAGTTTTTACTTGATTTGTAAGTTCTTCACTTAGACCATAAATTAAATCTGTATGTGTATTATTTATATTTTGTTCTATATTTATTTTTGATGTATCACCAATTATTGTTACATTTTCAAATGATGGTATAACTTCTGGAATTTCAATATTTTCTAGTTTTATATTATTTATTCTGAAGTTTTTCGCAGTTCTAACTGGTGTCTCATTTAATTTAATATTTTTCATTATAAATATTGATCCTTTCATTGATTTTATTATATTTTTATGTTATAATATTGTTTACCAAAATATAAGGAGGTAGCATATCTCATATGAAAAAATTTTTTAAATTTTTCCAATTTGTAGGGATTACAGTTGGAATCATTGTCGCAATTCCTTTCGCAATTACATTAGCAATAACTTTTTTTGCATTTATCATTTAGTAATACGATAGGAATTGCCAAAAATTTTTTAGAATGTCTGGAGATTTATTTCTGGACATTCTTTTTTTATCCAATGTAATAATTCTAACTACTTTATCCTATAGCTCCTTCTAATTCTAAGTTAATAAGATTGTTCATTTCAACTGCATATTCTACTGGTAATTCCTTTGCTATTGGATGTGCAAAACCTCTTACTATCATAGCCTTTGCATCTTCTTCTGATAGTCCCCTGCTCATCAAATAGAATATTGTTTTATCACTTATTTTTCCTATTTTAGCTTCGTGCGAAAATTCAACTTCATCTGTTCTTATGTCATTTGTTGGTATTGTATCTGAAATTGATATGTCGTCTAACATAAGTGATTCACATGATACTGATGATTTTGAATTTTTTGCGTTTTCGTTTATTCTTACTAAACTTCTATATGTGCATTTTCCGCCGTTTTTTGATATTGATTTTGCATTTACTACACTTGATGTATTTGGTGCATTATGAATTACTTTAAATCCATTGTCTAGGTTTTGTCCGCCACCTGCAAATGATATTCCTGTAAATTCTGTTTTTGCACCTTCTCCATTTAATATGCTCATTGGATATAGCATTGATATTTTTGACCCAAATGAACCTGATACCCAGTCCATTTTTGCATTTTTTCCTACTATTGCTTTTTTAGTATTTAAGTTAAGCATATTTTTTGACCAGTTTTCTATTGTTGAATATCTTAAATAAGCATTGTCTGCTACATATAATTCAACACATCCAGCGTGTAAGTTTACTTTATTGTATTTTGGTGCTGAACATCCTTCTATAAAGTGTAAGCTTGCTCCTTCTTCTACAATTATCAATGTGTGTTCAAATTGTCCTGATTCTGGTGAGTTTAGTCTGAAGTATGATTGCAATGGAACATCTACTTTTACTCCTTTTGGCACATATACAAATGAACCGCCTGACCATACTGCTCCATGTAATGCAACAAATTTATGGTCATTTACAGGTACACATTTCATAAAATGAGATTTTACTAGTTCCGGATATTCTCTTACTGCTGTTTCCATATCTGTGTAAATTACACCTTGTTTTATTAATTCTTCTTTCATACTATGGTAAACAACTTCTGAATCGTATTGTGCACCAACACCTGCAAGTGATGTCTTTTCCGCTTCTGGTATTCCCAATTTGTCAAATGTATCTTTAATGTCTTCTGGAACATCATCCCATGAACTATTTAATTTTGACTTTGGTCTTACATATGTTGCAATCTCGTCCATATTTAATTCTGATAAATCTGGTCCCCATGTCGGCATTTCTAAATTGTTATATACTTCTAATGCTTTTAGTCTAAATTCTCTCATCCAGTCTGGGTCGTTTTTTTGTTTTGATATTTCTTCTATTATTTCTGGTGTTAAACCCTTTTTTATTTTGAACTCATATTCGTCTTTGTTTTTTATATCATATATATTTCTATTTATTTCTTCAACTTGAGTTTTCATTTTTTAGTTGCTCCTTTGAAAGTTGTCAAAAGGGACGCCCTTTTTTGACAACTTTTTATTTTTTATTCCTTTTTGTCAAAAAAGGGCGTCCCTTTTGACAACTTTCATTTATATTGTGCATATACATTTTCTTCAATTTCTGAAGCTAATTCCTGTCCACCTGTTTTAACAATTTTTCCATTAACTAAAACATGAACATAATCAACCTTTAAACTATGCAAAATTTTAGTATTATGAGTAATAATTAAAACAGCATTATTCTCATTTTTAAACATTTCAATACCTTTTGAAACAGTCTTTATTGCATCCACATCAAGGCCCGAATCTGTTTCATCAAGAATAGCAAGTTTTGGATTTAATACAAGCATTTGCAAAATCTCATTTTTCTTTTTTTCTCCACCTGAAAATCCAACATTTAAGCTTCTTTCCATGTTTTTAGGATTCATATTTAATTCTTCCATATATTTTTTCAATTCATCTTTAAATTGAAAAATTTTAACAGGTTGTCCAGTTATTTTATTTTTTGCATATTTCAAGAAGTTTGTAACTGAAACCCCAGGAATTTCTTCTGGTAATTGGAATGACATAAATATTCCTTTTCTTGCAATTTCATCTGTTCTTGATTTTGTAATATCTTCACCATCAAATGTTATTGTTCCATTTGTTTTTGTATATTCTGGGTTATTTAATATTGCATTTGCTGTTGTTGTTTTACCTGAACCATTTGGTCCCATTATTACATGAATTTCTCCTTTTTTTATATCTAAGTCTATTCCTTTTAATATTTCTTTTTCTCCTGCGTTTACATGTAAATCTTTTATTTCTAATAAATTACTCATTTTTTTAATCCTTTCTTTCTGTCAATAGGGACGCCCCTTTTTGACATTTTTTATTTATTATCTGTCAAAAGGGCCCGTCCCTATTGACATTGTTCTTCTTGCACAACATCTGCATTTTTCTTTATTGATATCATAATCACAGTCTAAGTTTGTTAGGTCTAGTTCTTTATGCACATATTTTGCCAATTTGTTTATTGTTTTATCCGTTATTGCTAATTTTATTTTTTCTGCTTCGCTTTCAGCTTCTTCTTTGTCTAGATTAAGTACGTCTTTTAAAAATACATAAACTATGTCATATGCTTCTAAAATTTTTTTTGCTAAGTCTTCTCCTTTTTCTGTTAGTTCTATTGTTCCATATGATTCATAGTTTAGCAGTCCGCTGTCTTTTAAGTTATAAATTGCTTTGTTTACACTTGGTTTTGTACAGTTCATTTTTTTTGCAATGTCTGTTACTCTTATGTTTCCATTTTGTTGCTTTAATATGTACATTGTTTTCAGGTATTCTTCTGATGCTTTTGATATCATTTTTTATCCTCTTTCTTTATATTTTAGCATTACAAACTTTAAAAAATTGTAACTATTTTTAAAGTTTGTTAACTACGGTTAACATTATACTCTCTTATACATTGTTTGTCAAGGTTAACAACAAAAAAAGGCCCCTTATGGAGCCTTAATATGCCTTTTTAATGCAAACGATTATTGCTACAATCATTCCAAAAAATAGTACTAATATTACAATCCGATACCATTTTATCTCTTGTTTATCAAGTATTATTCTAATAAATTCCTTAAATAAATAAAACAAATCCACAATAATACAAATAAACCAAAATAAATAAAACAGATTCTTCATACTTTTTCCTCCTTAGGCATTTTATAGTATTTTAACAAAACTAATTATACAACATTTATAGCTTAAAGTCAATTTTTATATGGATGTAATAGTGTAAAATGGTTTCGGAATATACAAAAAGAAAGTCCTTTGATATAATAA
>ERZ840517.822-NODE-822-length-38099-cov-13.386710_pt1 | contig 38099 bp, 38 predicted proteins | sample MGYA00519876_ERZ840517 | MGnify/ENA primary metagenome ERZ840517 (study PRJEB31850, sample SAMEA3708882) | human gut metagenome | biome: human gut; feature: human-associated habitat; material: faeces | place: China | collected 2014 ... | reverse complement strand
TCGTGACGTGCACGCCCATGGCGTGGCAGGAGATCTCGGAGATGTTCTCGTCAGCAAACGGGACCTTATTGCGGCCGTAGCCAGTGCCGATCAGGTAAGCGAGCTCCTTGGAGTCCTTCAGGCCAACCTTGCCGCAGACTTCTTCCATCGCCGCGATCGCGGACTGCTCCGCATTGATCTTGCTGCGGATCGTGGTGTCGGCGCACATTTTGCCGTTCTCGTCGAGAATAACTGCCTTCGTGTAGGTGGAACCTACGTCGCATCCGCCAAAGTATTTCATAGTATTTAAATCCTTTCCTTCAATTCAAAAAAGTTTACATGCACACGTCGTCCGCAAAGTCGAGCAGGCTCTCGTCGACCGGGGTGGCGTGCATGACGGTGTCCATATAGCTGGAGACCATGTCGCGCATGGAGCGGCGCGAGACGGTGCGCGGATCCATCAGATCGTGCGGAATCCAGATCAGGTGCAGACCCAGCTCGCGGCCCTGCTCGTCGAGCAGACCCTGAACGGTGGCCATGTTCTTGCACGCGACGTGCTGCCACATGATGACGATGTTCGCGTTCCACGCCTCGCACTGACGCCAGAGCTCGGTGACGACGTTGTGATAGCCGCCGTTGGTGTGGCGGCGCATGACCATGCGCTCGTACAGGCGGGCCATGTCACGCAGGGCCTCGGTCTCGTCGGTGGTGTTGAGGTGCTTGGTGTAGTTGAGCGATTCCATCTCAACGACGACGTTGATGCCCCAGCTGTTGGCCAGCCAGTTGGAGAAGTTGGCGTAGTAGTGCGGCGGGCAGCTCCAGGTGATGGCGCGGTAGCGCATCTTGTTGCGCCAGGCCTGCTCCTTGTTCTTGTAGCCCTTGAGGAGGATCTTGTTGACCTTCTCGCAGGACTTGATGGTACGCGGGTCGAGGCCGCCGTCCATCTCATAGCACCACTTGCGGAACAGCTCGTAGGTCGGGCCGATTAGCTGCGGATAAGCGGTCTTGTTGATCTCCCACTTCTGCAGCTCATAGTCGGTCTCAGTGTTGAAGCGCTTCATAGCGGTGAAGTAAGCATCCCAGTTCCACTTCTCGCCGGTCTGCTTCTCGATGAAGCGGATGCACGCCTTGACGTCTTCCACAGCGGCGTCGAGCGTCAGCTCGTCCTCGTAGCGGACGGGGAAGCACAGGTGATGCACCGGGATTTCGGGGAAGCGGCGGGCGAAGTAGCTGGATGCCATGACGGAACCGTCACACGGCATGGAGCTGGAGATGTAGCAGCTGCCCAGATGCGGCAGGGCGTCGATGACGAGCGCGCCGCACTCGGACGTCGGAACCGGGCAGGTATCGGCCGGGAGACCGAAGGACTCGACGGCGTCGATGTACGGGATGCAGGTGAGCTGGTCGATCTCGGAGACCAGGAACACCGGCAGCAGCTGATGCGGGATGCCGTACAGGGTCGGGAAGCCGGCCATGATCTGCGCCATGGTCATCTCGTCGATCAGAACGAGCTTGCTGTTGAGTTCATCGCAGTTGCCGTTGCGCTTATCGCCCTTGGCGAGAATAACGAGGTTCTCGGCGACGTAGCGATAGATGCAGTAGGTAAGCTCGTGGCTCATGCGCAGGTTGGAACCGCGCAGACCGAGGATGTTCTTATCCATGAAGCTGTGGCAGCAGAAGTAAGACACCATCCAGCGATAGTACAGCGTCTGGTTCAGAGCCGGGATCAGGTCCTTGGAGAAGGACATGAGCAGCATGACCCACAGACGAGCCCATTCATAGAAGTCATAGACCGTGTCCTTGATGCCGCGCCACTCACGACGCACGGTGCACATGGCGCCGTCGCGATACAGGCGGCCGAGGTGACGCTCACCGTTGAGGATGAGGTCGATCTTATCCTTCATAGAGGCAGCCGCAAAGGCCTTGTACTCTTCTTTGATACGGTCACGGTCGGAAATGAGAATGTTCTTCCAGCCCTCGCCGAACTTTTTCCAGTCGGTCTCCTTGAACATGTCCCAGAAGATGCCGCCGACCAGTTTCAGGTTCTCTGCCTGAGCAGCCCAGTCCATTCTGTCTTTCGCTTTGAAGAATTTCGGATTGGGATATTTCACCTTGCCCATTACTTGGCACCCCTTTCTCTCTGGATCTTCTTGATCTCCAGGCTCTCCACGAACGCCTGAACGCGCGTGCGGAGCTGACCCGAGTAGCCGTTGTTATACACACGGTCGATACTCAGGACCGGCCAGCCGTACTCGGTGTTCATGATGTAGCTCGCCAGAGCACGCTCGAAGCCCCAGTAGTCGCAGTACTTCATCTGCTCGTAGATGATGCCGTCAGCGTTGTACTCGTGAGCCAGGCGGTTGGCCGTCTCGCGGCGCTGGTGCACCTTCTCATCGGAGATGTAACGAGCGCACTCGCTGGTCTCCATGTAGTGGCGGCAGATCTGACGCAGGACGTCTTCCTCGTCGTTGAGCTCGATGACCTCGCGGCCCGGCGTGCTGCCGAAGCAGAAACGGTCGGACACGATGAGTGCGCCGCAGCCCTCGATGAGCTTTGTCAGGCTCGGATCGTCGATCTCGCTGCCGACGATGGCCACGCGGGCGCGGTACGGATTCTTGGCGTCCGGCTTGCGCTTTTTGAGCTCGGCGAGCGTCTCGCGCAGGTAGGGCAGGATGAGCGCCTTGGGGCAGGTATAGCTCACGAGGTTGAGGACGTGGAACTCGTAGCCCGTGATGATTGGGTTGTCGAGCTTGCGCATCTCAGCAATTTCGCTGATGATCTTGCAGACCTCGTTGTGCTCGGCGACGGCCTTGCGCAGCGCCTCGTCGGACGTATCAACGCCGAAGGTCTCGGTCAGACGGTTGAGCACGTGCTCGCGCATCTGCGTGGTGTAGGAATCAATGTAGTAATCGGTCACCTTGAGCGGCATGTCGGTATGCGTGACAAAGAATTTCTCCTTGCTGTTGACCTTCAGGACCTCGAAGTGCTCCATGGAGCGGTTCATGGCCGAGCAGGCGTCCACGCCGATCATCGCATCCAGGAACTGGTAGCCACCCTCGATTGCACGCTCGACGAGCGCACGTGCGTAGTCACAGGTATAGTTGGACATGTAGTACGTCGAGATATCCAGCGAACCGGTCTTGGGTGCTCTGAGTCGCACAGAGATGCAGTTGTCTACGTTGAGGAGGACCTCCGGAATGTGATAGCAGGTGTAGCCGAGGACGATGCTGCCGTCCGCCTGCGCCTGCCGCACCAACTCGTTGTTGGCGTCTTCCAGAAGGTTTTCAAAGTAGATCAGATGCTTCAGATCTTTCAAATGTTTCCCCTTCCTTCCTGATGGTTGTTGTTTCTTGCCCTGGTATTACCAGAATTCAGCATTATCATATAGCAGTGTTTCAGAAAAAGCAATGCTATGTGTCGCATTTTTAACATTTTCGGAAATATGTCGACATTTGCGCTTGACAGTCCGTCAAAATGATGATAAATTCAAATGTGAAGACGCTTGGTAATACCAAATACATTTTGGGGGTGGAACGATGGGATTTGACAAGATCGAGGCGGTCTCGCTCACGGATCAGTTTGTTCATAAGGTCGAGAGCATGATCATTTCCGGGGAACTGATGCCGGGCGACCAGCTGCCGCCGGCGCGGGAGCTGAGCGCGCGCATGGGCGTGAGCCGGCCAGTGATCTCGGCCGGGCTGATCGAGCTGGAGAAGATGGGCTTCGTGGAGATCGTGACGCGCCAGGGCGTGTACGTCAGCGATTACCGCACGACCGGTTCGCTTGACACGCTCACGGCGCTGCTGAACTATAACGGCGGCGTCATGCGCGACGATGAGGTGCGCTCCCTTATGGAAGTGCGCAGCGCGAACGAGTGCCTGTGCGTGAAGCTGGTGGTCGAGCGCGCCACGCAGGACGAGCTCGATGGGCTTGCGCCCATGCTGGACGCAATCAAGGACGCAAAAACCGACCTGGAGGGCGCCGAGGCGGCGTTTCAGTTCCATCATGCGCTGAGCGTTTTGTCGCGCAATACGTTTTTGCCGCTGCTGTATAACTCCATCCATACCTACGGTCTGCACTTCTGGAGTCTGTATCGTAAGCGCTATGGCGCCAATCGGCTGTATCAGAACAAGCTCGAGCTCTACCGCGCGCTGCTCGATCGCGATGCCGAGCGTGCACAGGCGTTTACCTCCGATATGCTTGACGGCGTTGTCAACGGCACGTTCTCGCTCTATAGTCATCCCAATCAGACGTGACGCAGCGCATAGAAAAACCGCAGGGTCCGGTCGGACCCCTGCGGTTTTTGACTGCCGGTTGGGAAGAAGAGGTGAAAACCTTGTGAGCACCGGCGAGCCGTTCACGGGCGTGTAAGGGTGGCCACGCACCGGGCGCTGGTGATGGTACACAGCAGGTGATTGTCCCACTGTGGTATTACCACGCAACGCGGCATCATCGTAACCCGAATCTTTACGGATGGCAAGCGGAAAATGCGAAGTTGATAAATTATCAGCAATGTGTTTCTGCGCCATGGTCGGAAACTATGAAAAACGCAGAATTCCTGCGCAGACTTTTCTGGTAATACCAAATATCCAAACAACTTCAGATGACGTAGTCGTTCGCAGCGCGCGCCGTCTGCTGCTCGAGCAGATCCTGCAGTGTGATGCCGTCAAGATAGCTGCGGATGACCCGCTCCAGCCCCTCCCACATGGGCAGGGTGGCGCACTCTCCGCAGCGCGGGCAAGCATTCGGGTGCTGTTCGAGACAGGCGACGGGCGCGAGCCCGCCCTCGGTCAGGCGCAGGATCTCACCGACGGTATAGTCCTTTGGCGCGCGAGCCAGCCGGTAGCCGCCCTGATAGCCGCGCGTGGTGCGCAGAATGTCCGATTTGCTCAGCATGGGTACGATCTGCTCCAGATATTTTTTCGAGATCTCCTGCCGCTGCGCGATGTCTTTGAGCGCAACATAGCCGTCGCCCTGGTGTGCTGCCAGGTCGAGCATCATGCGCAGGGCATACCGTCCCTTTGTGGATATTTTCATGGGTGCTCCCCCTTTTAATATACCACAATAATAACATATGATTACTAGGCTTTCAAGTGGTTTCTGACACACGCTGCGGAAGATGACGGCTCGCTTGACAGATGCTTGACGAACTACTATAATAAGGACATATTTCCGACCGGAACGCACCGCGCGTGTGCCGTATGGCCGGAAGTCTGTGCATTTAGCGGCAAATTGCGCTCGGAGGGGCCCATGGACAGCAGAATGAAAAAGCTCACGCAGTACGTTGTGCCGACGATCCTCGGCAACTGCGCATATTTTCTCTTTACGATCATTGACGGCATTTTTGTCGGTCAGGGCGTCGGAACGGACGCGCTCGGCGCGGTCAATCTGGTCTGGCCGTTTGTGATGGTGCTCAATGCCATCATCATGCTCACGGTCGTCGGCGGTGTGACGGTCTCGGCCGTGCGCATCGGCCGCGGGGACATTGCCGGGGCGAATCAGGCGTTCATGCATTCGCTGGCAGGCACGCTGACGGCCGCGTTCGTCATGATGCTCATCGGCACGTGCCTGACGTCCCGGATCGCAACGCTGCTCGGTGCGAACGAGACCTACCATCAGCTCGTGTGCGACTATCTGTTCTGGTACTCGCTCTTTGCCGTGCCGTCGGGACTGATGACGTTTCTAAATAACTACTGCCGCAACGACGGCTCACCCGTGCTCGTGAGCGTGGGCTCGACGATCGCGACGGTGATCAATATTTTTCTCGACTGGCTGTTTGTGTTCCCGCTGCAAAAGGGACTTATGGGTGCGGCCATCGCGACCGGCATCTCGCAGACGTGCGGCATGCTGATCGTATCGTCGCACTTCATTTTGCGCCGCGGCCAGCTGCGGGTGAGCCGGTTTCATTTTTCAGGCCCGCTTGCGCGCAAGCTGCTCCTGCGCGGCACGCCGGAGGCCATTGCACAGTTTGCCGTCCCGGTGGCGACGCTGTGCACGAACTACGTCCTGCTTGCCCGCCTCGGCGACATGGCCGTGAACGCCTACTCGATCATCTGCTATGTGGCGTCGTTCTCCGCGGCGATCTTCATCGGCGTCTCGAGCGGGCTGCAGCCGCTGCTCGGCCAGAGCTACGGCGCGAAGGATGCGCGAGACCTCAAGTGGTATTTTCGCGCGGGCGTGCTCATTGACCTGGTCGGCAGTGCGCTCATCAATGTGGTGCTGCTGTTTGTCGGCGGGCCGATCTGCAAAATGTTCGGCGCCGATGCGCAGACGCTTGCCTGCACGGGGCAGTACATGCCGCGCTATGCCTGGGGCTTTATCATCATGAGCGTGAATACGCTCATATCGGCCTATCTCTATTCGACCAAGCGCACGAAGCAGGCAGTGATTTTGAATGTTTGCCGCAGCTTCCTGCTCGACAGTGCGGTCATTTTTGCCGTGCCGGCCATCTTCGGCGGCAGCGCCGTCTGGCTGACGATGGGTATCTATGAGGGGCTGGCGCTGGTGCTCGGCATCGTGCTCCTGCGCGCATCGGAGCGCAACGGCATTGTGTTCCGCTGAAACTGCATAGCAAAAGGCCGTCGGTCGGAAAACCGGCGGCCTTTTGCTGTCTCGATTTATTTGCCCACGCAAAAGCGCGCGAAGATGCGGTTCGTAATGTCCTCGCGGATGGAGGCACCCGTCAGCTCACCGATGGCGGCCATGGCTTCCTCGGCCTCCGTGAGCACAGCGTCGGGCGTCACGCCCAGCAGCATCGCCTCGCGCGCGGCGCGCAGTGATTCCAGCGCGCGGCCGATGGCCTCGGCGTGGCGGGCGTTCGTTAGGATCTCGCCGGCCGGTGCGTCCGGGGCGGGGAAGTGCTCCGCCACTGCCTGCTCGAGCGCTTCGAGCCCCGTGCGTTCTTTTGCCGAGAGCACGCATACGGTGTCGAACGATGCTGCCAGCGCGTCCAGATGCACGGCGGCGGGCAAGTCGGCTTTGTTGAGCACTGCGATGCGCACGGAGGCTCTCTGCGCGGCGGCGATGACCTGTCGGTCATCATCACCCAGCGGGCGCGCCGCGTCAAACACCGCAATGGCAAGCGTTGCGTCCGCCGCCGCGTCCAGCGCCCGGTGTACGCCGATGGCCTCCACGGGATCGGATGTTCCGCGCAGCCCGGCGGTGTCGGTCAGGCGCAGAAGTACGCCGCCGAGCGTAACGCGCGCGTCAATCGTGTCGCGGGTCGTGCCGGGTACGTCCGTCACGATGGCGCGCTCATAGCCGAGCAGGGCGTTGAGCAGGGAGGATTTGCCCGCGTTCGGGCGGCCAAGGATCACGGCCGGCACGCCGCCGTGGAGCACATTCGCCCGGGAAAACGTGTCCAGCAGGCGCTGGAGCTGGTCGATGCAGCCGGTCAGCGTGGCCTCGTAGGCGCTGAGCTGAAAGTCCGGAATGTCCTCGTCCGGGTAGTCGATCACGGCGTGATAGTGGCTGGCGATGTCCTGCAGTGTATCGTATACGCTCTGCGCGCGCCGCAGCACCGCGCCGCCGAGCTGCCCGGCGGCATTTTTCGCGTCCAGCGCGGTCTCGGCGTGGATGAGATCGATGACGGCCTCCGCCTGTGTGAGATCCATGCGGCCGTTGAGGAAGGCACGCTTCGTGAATTCGCCCGCCAGCGCCTGCCGTGCCCCGGCGGCGAACAGCGCCTGCAGTCCGGCGCGCAGCACGGCCGGGGAGCCGTGGCACTGCAGCTCGGCCGTGTCCTCACCGGTGTAGCTGTGCGGGCCGCGGCTGACGGTGCACAGGCAGAGGTCAAGCGTCTGGCCGTCCGTGTCGCAGAAGGTGCCGTAGACGAGCTTGCGGTCCGGCGCCTCTGACATGGGGCGGCCGTTTGCCGGGCGGAACACGCGGTCGATGACGGCGAGCGTCCCGTCGCCGGACAGGCGCAGGATGCCGATCGCGGACAGAACGTTGCCGGTCGCTACGGCGGCGATCGTATCAGACATGAGAAAAACTCCTTTGTGCAGATCGGCGGAGCCGGAGGCTCCGCCGATCTTGTCTTTTTCAAAAGTTACGTTTCCGCGTGCAGGAATGCCTCCCGCAGCTGCGTGAAAACGGTGGCGGCCTGTGCGCGCGTGGCAAGGCCGAGCGGGTTGAAGTACCCCCGGTCGTCGCCGGAGATGATGCCGGTCATGCGCATGAGTTCCACACCGTCAAGCGCCCAGCCGGAGACCGCGTCCATGTCCTTGAACATAACAGGATCGGCGATCGTTGGGAGCGTTTTTCCGGTGCTCTGCACATAGCGGGCGATGATAGAAGCCATCTGTTCGCGTGTGATCGGCGCGTCCGGATCGAAGCGCCCGTTTCCGGTGCCGCTGACGATGTCCTTCTGCGCGGCCCACGCGACAAACGGCGCATACCAGCTCCCGGGCACAACATCGGAGAAAGAGACGGCGGGATAGTCCGCCTCGTCGATCTGCGCGAGCTGGCCCAGCACCGTCACGAACATGGCGCGCGTTAGCACATCGTCGGGCGCGAAGCGCCGGTCGCCGACGCCGCTCATGAGTCCGTTGACGGCGGCATATTCCACGTAGTCGGCATACCATGCATCCGCAGGCACATCCACAAAGCGGGTGACGGAAGCGCCCGCCGACAAAAGCAGCGAAACGGTCTGCGTGCAGGTGATCGTGGCCTGCAGATCCTCACAGGCAATATAGCGGTGTGCCGTGTGCAGCATGCCGGAGACGGCCTCCGCGCCGTCAGTCACGTCAACGAGCGTACCGGCCGCAATGGTCACGCCGGCGTCCCCGCTCAATACGGTGAAGCAGTCGCCGGTCTTGAGCGCAACGGTGCTGCCGGCATAGATTGTGCAGATGCGGCTCCTGGCGGCAGCGCTGTGCAGCACGTTATCATGTGTCTGCAGGGCTTTGTCCAGCGCGGCCTGCGCGGTGGAGCGCGCCGTGGCCTCGGCATGACTCAGTACGGCAGACGACCAGCTGTCGACATAGCTGCGCGACAGCAGCGGATCCTGCCGGCTGCCGGCATCGGCCGCCAGAGCGGGCACCGGACTGCCGAGCAGCACCAGTGTCAGCAGAAACGAGATCAGTCGCTTGATTTTCAAGGGGCGGACCTCCTTTGCGGCGTGTCAGGCCTTCTTGGCCTTTGCAGCGCGGGCCTCAGCCTCGTCCTGGCTTTCGGCAATGTAATAGCCGAGGGCCAGCAGACTGTCCGAGAAGTGGATGTTTTCGATGATCGGATCGGCGTCCTTGACCTGCAGCTCGGTATTCGTGAAGTTCCAGATGGCCTTCACACCGACGGAGCAGATCTCATTGGCGACGTCGTTGGCCATGGCCTTCGGCACGCAGAGAACGGCGACGTCCGGCTGGATGTCGGCAAGAATGTCGTCGAGCGTGGAGAAGTCGTGCACCACGATACCGTGCATTTCCTTGCCGATGAGGTCGGGGTTAATGTCGAATGCGGCCTTGAGCGTGAAGCCGTACTGCTCGAAGCAGAAGTTCTCCACCAGCGCGCGGCCGATGTTGCCGACGCCGACCAGAACGGCCGAGTAGTTGCGGTTCATGCCCAGGATCTTGGCGACCTCGCCACGCAGTGCCACGACGTTGTAGCCGTAACCCTGCTGGCCGAACTCACCAAAACAGCTGAAATCCTGACGGATCTGCGAGGGGGTCAGACCCATCTGACGGCCCAGCTCGCCGGAAGAGATACGCTCGATCCCGGCAGCGTTCAGATCGTCAAGCTTCCGGAGATAGCGGGGCATTCTTCTGATGACATTGTTTGATACTTTGATACGTTTCACGAGTCATTATCCTCCTGATGGTAAGAGACACCATATTGTTAAGAAATACATCTGCTTGTTACGAAAATGGCAATGCACAAACAAACAGTATAAATTATATCACACGTTTTCGCATATTTCAAGTAAATGGTTGCCAGGGATGTTCAAAAATTCGAGGTTTTTTGGTGCTGTTTTATAGATAATCATTGAAAAATGGCGTGAAAAAGCCCGGCAGGCGTTCGCCTGTCGGGCCAAAAGCTCCAATGTGTTCAGTTTGCTGGCAGACCTGTCAGCCGGCAAAACTCGGCAGCGGCGCCGGGCACGCGGTAGGACTGCGCATCCGCGCTGCTGGAGAAGATCACGTCTTTTCCGTCGCGCCAGACGGTCACGCGCGTGATCGTGCCGTCGGCGTCGGTCTCTTCCAGCACGCACAGCGGCGTCTGCCCGGCGTCGACCGGTTGCGCTGGGTGCGTGCGCACCAGAAGCGCGGACAACTCTTCGATGGTCTTCCGGTCGGAGATGTGCAGCACCGTACTGTCGGCGCTGTCTTCTGCCGGAACGGAGAAGAGCAGACTGCTAACGCTGTCGTCAAGCACCGATTCGCTTTCCGCGGCGGGGAGGCCATCCTGCTTTTGGTTTCCCTTTGCCTCGTCATTGATGGACGGAGAGGCGGTCGCGGTCGGTATCCGGCTGCTGTCGAGCGCGGTGCCGGCGCTGCTCGACGGGTTTCTGCGCGGTGTGAACCAGAGCGTTGCGCCGAGGATGAGCGCGAGACACGCCGCCATCACTGAGATTGGCAGCAGGGGAGATGTGCGGCCGGAGACCGGGCGCTTTCGTGCGGCCGGTTTGGCCGGCGCTTTCCGGATGGATGCGGGCTGCGTATGCCGCACCGGACGTGTCGGGGTGGCGGTGCGCGGCGCCATCGGTACAGGCTCCCGGCGCACCTGCTGCATGATGCGTGCGGCCAGGTCGGCGGGAGGCTCGGCGGCCGCGTCCCGCACGGCAGTCTGCAGGGACAGAAAGTCGTCATAAACATGCCGGCAGTCAGGGCAGGTGCGCAGATGTGCGCGCAGTGTCTGCACCTGCTCGGCCGGCAGCTCGCCGTCGAGCATCTGACTGATCTGCTGCTGGTAACGCATGCAGCTGCTCATTCGTCTGCACCTCCCTTCGTCTGCTTTGACGCATACTGGTCGGGAAGGTTCCCGTCGGCGAGCAGAAAATCACAAAGCTTTCTCCGCGCGCGGAACAGGCGCGATTTTACTGTGCCGGCCTCGAGATGCAGCACCTTGCCGATCTCGGCATAGGACAGGCCGTTGAGCTCGCGCAGGATGAGGATCTTGCGTGCGTCGTCCGGCAGGCTGTCGAGCCCGCGCGCGACGGCGCGGCGCATCTCGCTGCGCGTCAGCTGCTGCTCGGGACTCGTACGCTCGTCGGCGGGGAGGTCGAACTGCGGCTGCTCGTCGTCGTCCTCGGATGCAGTGAGCGACACGGTCGGGTGCCGCCGGCGGCTGCGCAGAAAGTCGATGCACACATTCGTCGTCAGCCGGTAGAGCCAGACGGAAAACTTGCTCTCGCCGCGGAAAGTGCCCAGCGCCCGGTAGGCGCGCAGGAACACCTCCTGCGTCATGTCGGCGGCATCCTCCTCGCTGCCGACGGTGCGCAGGGCGAGGTTATACACTTGTTTCTGGTAGGCGACGACCAGCGCCTCGAAGGCGTTGGCGTCTCCGGCGCACACCTGAGCGATGATGCGCCGTTCCTCGTCCCGGTCCATGGTTTCCTTGCCTTTCTGCGGTCAGTCCCGCAAGTCACGCTGGACGGCGCGCGTGATGCGCCGCAGGTCGTCGAGTGTCTCCACATGCACGACCTCCTGCTTGTAGACATTGGCGTGTGGTACGCCGCGCAGATACCAACAAAACTGGCTGCGCGCCTCGAGACATGCCAGCCGCTCGCCCTTGATCTCGGCGGCAAATTCGATCTGATGCAGCGCCGCCTCGATCCGTTCGCGCAGCGGCGGCAGGGGCGGTTCCGGCTCGCCCGCGATGGCGGCATTGCCGCGCGCGAACAGCCACGGATCGCCGAAGCTGCCGCGGCCGATCATGGCGAGATCGGAGCCGGTATAGCGCAGGATGTGCGCTGCGTCCGCGCCGGAAAAAATGTCGCCGTTGGCGATGACGGGGATGGTCACGGCGCGCTTGACGTCGCGGATGATGTCCCAATCGGCGCGGCCGGCATACATCTGCACGCGCGTGCGCCCGTGCACGGCGATGGCTGCTGCACCCGCCTGCTGGCACATCTGCGCGAAGGCCACGGCGTTGACGTTTCCACCGTCCCAGCCCTTGCGGAATTTTACGGTCACGGGCACGTCCACGGCCTTGACGACTGCTTCAATGACGCGTCCGGCGAGCTCGGGGTCGCGCATGAGTGCCGAACCGTCGCCGCTGCGGATGACCTTGCCCACCGGGCAGCCCATGTTGATGTCCAGAATGTCCGCGCCGGAGTATGCCAGCGCCATGGGCGCGGCCTCGGCCATGACTTCCGGCTCGTGACCGAAGATCTGCACGGCGGCCGGATGTTCGTCCGGCGGCGACCAGAGCAGCTGCTTCGTTTTTTCATCATGATAGACCAGCGCCTTGGCGCTCACCATTTCCGTGCAGGTGAGGGCAGCGCCCTGTGCGCGGCACAGCGCGCGAAATGGCGCGTCGGTCACGCCCGCCATGGGCGCGAGCGTGAGCGGGCCGCGGATCTCGACATTACCGATCTTCACCATGTGATCTCGAGCTCCACGGGGCAGTGGTCGCTGCCGTAAATGTCAGAAAGGATGCTGGCTGTCTCGATCTTTTCTGCCGCGCGGTCCGAGCACAGAAAGTAGTCGATGCGCCAGCCGGCGTTGTTCTCCCGCGCGTGGAAGCGGTAGCTCCACCACGAGTAGGCGTCCGTCTCGTCCGGGTGCAGGGCACGGAACGTGTCCGTGAAGCCGGCATGCAGCAGCTCCTGAAATTTCGCGCGCTCCTCGGGGCTGAAGCCGGGGTTGCCGACGTTGCGCTTCGGGTTTTTCAGATCGATCTCCGTTGCGGCGACGTTCATGTCCCCGCAGATGACGACCGGTTTGTGCCGGTCGAGCGAGCAGACGAACTCGCGGAACGCATCGTCCCAGTGCATCCGGTATTCTAGCCGGCGCAGGCCGTCCTGGGCGTTCGGCGTGTAGACGCACACGAGGTAGAATTCCGGGTATTCGGCCGTGATCACGCGGCCCTCGAGATCGTGCTGCGGCAGGCCGAGATTATACTGCACGTCGAGCGGCTCGGCCTTCGTAAAGACGGCGGTGCCGGAGTAGCCCTTTTTCTCGGCGCTGCACCAGTACTGGTGGTAGCCCGGCAGGTCAAGCGTGATCTGCCCGGGCTGGAGCTTTGTTTCCTGCAGGCAGAAAATGTCCGCATCCAGCGCGTGGAACGTGTCCGCAAAGCCTTTGGTCACACAGGCGCGCAGCCCGTTGACGTTCCAGGATACAAGTCGCATTTCGTGTCCTCCGTTTTCACCGCCACGCAGCGGTTGATCGTGATGCCCTGATCGTAGAATTTTGCCTCATAGTCGGTCATGACGCCAACGGGGCCGTTGACGTGCAGGTCGTGCGTGACCTCGCGCAGCTCCCAGCCCTCCTGCTCAAACTGCTCGAGTGAGAAAGCGAACAGCGGGTCGTTGTCGGTCTTGAACCAGATCTCGCCGTCGAGCGGCAGCACGTTTGCGTACAGCGCCAGAAAGCCCGCGTAGGTCAGGCGGCGCTTGTGTTGGCGGGATTTTTTCCACGGGTCGGGGAAGTTGATGTAGATGCGTGAAACCTCGCCGGGGGCGAATATGTCGAGCAGGTTGATAGCGTCCCTGTCAAGAAAACGCACGTTTTTAAGTCCACGCTCGGTCACACGCTCCATGCCGACGACCATGGCATCCGGAACTTTTTCAATCGCGGCGAGGAAGATGTCCGGGCTTTGCGCTGCGGTGTCCGCCGTGAAGCGGCCCTTGCCGCAGCCGAGCTCCAGATGCAGCGCCTGATGGCCAGGGAAGTGCTCCAGCCAGTGACCGCGCAGCGCTTCGGGGTCGGTGATCAATGTAGCCGCGCAGCGCTCCATGCGCGGGACGAGGTTGGGCTTTTTTCGCATTCTCATAAGTGGATACTCCTGTCATAACGGATCATGATTTTGCGTTTAGAGCATACCACACACGCCCCAAAACTGCAACGTAGAAAACCATTGCGCATTTCTAAAGAATGTGTTAAACTTTATTTTACGCGAATTGTGAAATTTCATATCCGGGTGTAGCGCAGTTGGTAGCGCGGGTGGTTTGGGACCATCAGGCCGCAGGTTCGAACCCTGTCACTCGGACCATAAGTCCACCGTAATTTCGATAGAATTACGGTGGCGTTTTTCTATGCCCGAAAACCGCTTGATACAAGGCTTTTCAGGCATTTCAACACATAAATCGATCCCGCTGCGGAGAAATTCCGCAGCGGGATTTTCGCTTTATTGGGGTTTCTTTACTGTTGGCGCTATGGTAATCGTTAAACTTATGGGTATTCGTTGACTTTATCACATTATAGGCATACAGAGGCTCTGTTTGATCGCATCGTATGCAAAATCATTTCCAAACAGCTTGGCAGATAAGCCTTTCTTTTTTTTGAAGTGTTGTCAAAAACGTCTACCTTGTTTGGTCCTTCGGTTACAAGTTTTTCCAGAAAGCCAGAGAGTTTTTGATTTCCACATTCGACCATTGCATCCCGCTCTCGGAATAGCATTCCCATCTATTTTTTTCGATGATATACTTGGAAAACAATACGGTATCCTTTTCTTTTATTATTCTGTCAACAACGGAAAAATCCACCTTGTATTTGCCATCATATGTCGGGGAATAATATTCACCTCTACCCGAATAGTGATCCGCGCAGATGGCATAGTCACCGTTTTGAAAATAGAAATAGGAAAAATATTTACAATAACGCGCTATTTCCTGAAAGCTGCATATAATATTGTATTTGGGAAAAGGACCATCATATGATTTTTGCAAATCCGCCAATACGCACGGCAGAAATTTTCTTACATCCAATTCTTTATAATATTCAATCAATGTAAGCAATTCATTCTTTTCCATAAGTGTTTCAACAACATATTTTTTATCCTTCTCGGCTACGCCGTCATAGTGATCTTCCGATAAATCTACGCATCCGCAATGATAACTTTCCTCATAACATTTTCCGGTTTCACTGTCGTAATAAATTTCGCCCCATCCGTATCCGCCGCCGGATCTGCCAATATAACGCATCGGTTCCTTCATATTGTAATCTCCCCCAATATTAAAAGCTGATCTCATTCGACAGGAAAAATGCCTGCCTGTACTTCACTTCCTGCTTCAAGGGCTTTTCATCCACTGTGTCAAGTTTTGATAAACGGGATATCGCTGAGCTCTTTCAGTCTAAAGAAGATGTCGCTTTTGAACAATTCAAAGTCACTGCGTTTATCAAAGCACGGTTCTATCAAACTTTCCATCGTAACGCTCGGTGCTTTGGAAATACGATAAACCGTTTCGGCGGAGCATTTTTCAAGCTGCGCCTTTCCGCTGCATATATCATTCACGGTCGTGTGCGGAACGCCGCTATCTTTAGACAGCCAATATTTTGTTATTCATCAGCTCGTATTATATCAGTTGACCATGATAATGGTCAATTGCATTGTCACTTTCCCTTGACTATTCCGTGGTTTTATTCTTTGTTTACTATATCGCAGATTTTGACTGAAAAGGCTTAACTTTTGGGGGATTCAGAGTTGCTATGCCGACAACAAGCGGACGTTCCCCGAGTGAAATTGTTCAGGGGCGTTTTTGTGATCACATATTATCCCGCAGTCTTTTTCGGAGCGGGCGGTTCCCGGACGAAAAGACCGAAAAGTGCCGGAAATGGTGCAAAAGCTTTCTACTTACTATTTGAGATGTGGAAGCCGCACATTCGGGTTGCGTTACTCGGACAACTTCGGAGCTGACTTGCGTTGCCGGCTCCGACTTATTTTCCGATAAGCTGTGCACGTATGCCGTGCGTAGGCAAAACAGGCATTCATAACTAGGACGTTATGAATGCCTGTTTGTATTATATATGTGATATATGCGATTGTGCGCCAAAACTGCGCAGAAGCTATCCGATACTCTTTGACGGGCCGAAGCGGCGAACTGTCCGCTCGTCAGAGCGACTCTGCTGCACTTACTTCAGATTGACTGCCAATGCGCAGAAAAGTTCCATGCCGGTCTGCATGACGCTTTCGTCAAAATTAAAGTGCGCGTTGTGTAGCAGTGCGGTGCAGCCCTTTTGCTCATTGCGCGTGCCGAGCCAGTAAAATGCGGCGGGGAACTCCTTCGCGTAGTAGGAAAAATCCTCTGCGCCCATCATCGGGTGCGGCAGCTCGATCTGATGGTCTTTGCCGACGACGTGATCCATAACAGATCTCGCGTAATCGACCATATCATTGTCGTTGCGCAGACCCAGTACGCCTCGTTTGACCTGAATGTCACATTCCGTGCCGGTCGCGTAGGCGACGCCCTGTGCGACGCGCTTGAGATTGTCGATGATGTAGGTTCGGGTCTCTTCCTTCTGGCAGCGAATGGTACCGGCAAGATGCGCGCTTTCTGCGACGATGCCCTTGGCGGTCCCGGCCTGAAAGATGCCGATGGAGCAGACGCACGGGTCGAACGGGTCCGTATGCCGCGACATAAAGCTCTCCATCGCGGTTACAAATTTTGCCCCGGCAGAGAGCGCGTCGATGCACTCGTTGGGGCGGCCAGCGTGGCCGCCTTTCCCGATGAATGTGATGTCAAAGGAATCGGTGGAGGCGGCGACAGGCCCCTTCTTCAACGCGACAAAGCCAGCCGGATAGTCATTAGAGACATGCTGCCCGAATGCAGCGACGATTTTGTCGGCAAGGCCGGTGTTTTGAATTTGCGGCACCATTTTGACGGCGCCGCCGAGACCGGGCCCCTCTTCTGCGGGCTGAAAAATCAGCAGGATGTCCGTCGGGAGCTCGTCCGCGTATTCCTGGAGGATCTTTGCCGTGCCGAGCAGCATGGCGGTGTGCCCGTCGTGCCCGCAGGCGTGCATTTTGCCGGGGACCTGAGAGCAGTAGGGGAGGCTGGTCTCTTCCTGCAGCGGGAGCGCGTCCATATCTGCGCGCAGGGCGACGATCCGGTCGTGGTTTTGCCCACGGATGAGTCCCAGAACGCCGAGCTCAGACGGGAGGATCGCAATGTGCTCCCGCTCGAGGAAGGTCTTTACCAGCTTTTCCGTTTCTCCGGTGTCAAATCCAGTTTCAGGATGTTTGTGGATCGTGCGGCGCAGTTCAATGACCTCCGACAGAATCTCGGCGGCGCGCGCCTTCATGGCGGTGTGCAGGGAGGTGTGGAATGCTTCGTTCATGATGCAGCCTCACACTTGACTCAGTAGCCGATCGCGGTGCCGATCACCAGCATAATGGCGCCGAGCACGGACACGATCAGGAAAATGGGCAGGACAAATTTCAGGTAGGATTCGAACTTTTCGTTTGCGGCAAACACATAGGCCATCATGCTGGCAGACGTCGGCCAGATCATGTTGGACAGGCCGTCACCCATCTGGAACGCAAGGATCGCGGTCTGACGGCTGACCCCGATGAGGTCGGACAGCGGCGCCATGATCGGCATCATGGCAGCAGCCTGTCCGCTGCCGGAGTTGATAAAGAAATTGACGATGGTCTGGATCAGGAACATGATAACAGCGCTGAGGCCGGCGGGCAGACCGCCGAGAATGCTGGACATGCCATACACCATAGTGTCGATGATGTTGCCCTGCGTCAGCACGAGCGAAACGGCTTTTGCCATGCCGAGCACCAGAGCGGCGGTGAACATTTCCTTGCCGTATTTCGTGAACATGGCGGCAATTTCATTGGGCTTGTAACCGGCCACAAGGCCGCCGATGATGCCGATGATAATATACAGGCCGGCCATCTGCACCATGCTCAGACTGAACTTGACGGTCAGTACCACAACGGCGACGACGGCGACAAACAGCGTGAAGACGACCCACTTGTCGCGGGTGGTCGCGGCTTTCTGCATGTTTTCGTTTTGCAGCTCCTGCGTATCCGGCTTATAGCTGCTCAGGCTGGCGCTCGGATTCTTTCTTACCTTTTCTGCATAGATGACGATATAGATCAGGCCGGCGAGACCGAGGACGAGCCAGGTGATGGTGCGGAACGTCATGCCGGAGTAGATCGGCAGCTCACAGATCTGCTGCGCGACAACGACGGTGTTCGGGTTGGTCGGGCCGACCGCGAAGCCGACCAGCGCGCCGACGGCGACAACGCCCAGCGCGGTCATGACATCATAGCCGACGGCGAGGCACAGCGTAACCACGAGCGGGATGAAGGCGATCGGAGAGTTTACGGAACCGGTCAGGCCGCCCCGGACGAAGAAGAACGCGTAAAAAATGATCAGCATGACCACGCGGCCTTTTGCACCGACCTTGCTGATGAAAGAGCCAAACACTCTCTCCAGTGCGCCCGTGGACGTCAGAATGCCCATGCCGGCGACGCACATGTAGATCAGAATGACGATGTTCGCCATGGAGACGAAGCCCTGCGGGATAGCGACAAACATATCAAACAGGTTGACCGGTGTCTGATCGATCCGGTGATAGGTGCCGGGGATGACCATTTTGACGTTATCTACGGTTTCGCGGTCAAATTGACCGGCGGGGACGATATAGGTCAGCACGGTTGCCAGCAGGATTATGATCAGGAGAATGATATAGACATGCGGGATGGCGTGCTTCTTTTTGGCCAATGAATTTGTGGCAGGTTTCATAGTTGCTCAGTCCTTTCTGAAGTGGCAGCATGTTAACAGTTTGTTTACACGTGCCGGATGAGGCATATTATAGTCCAAAAGAATAAAAATGCAACAGATATTTTAATTTTTTCGTAAATTTTCGTATTTCTAGAGATTTTATGAATAATTATGCTCGTTCGGCGCCGGCGTTTGGGCAGATTCACAGGATTTCTGGAGCAGAAATCCTGCTGTGCCTCCGCATCTGGGCACAGTAAGGGAGTGCTGCTTCTTGGGGAAAAATATCGGCACAAAAACCACCGCATCCCCGTTGATTTGTACAGTAAAATGTGTTACGCTGTCGTCGCTGGAAGCCCGGCCTTGGCCGGGAAATTTTTGCTTATGGGAAGACAGGTATGGACTATTATCTTCTTGCAGATATGACGGTGCAGATCGGCTACGAGCTCGCAGTCGCCGGGGCGGAGACGTACCGGGTCGAGGAGACCATGCGCCGTGTGATCGAGGCATATGGCACGGAGGGACAGGCGTTTGCCATCCCGAACTGTGTTGCGGTGAGCTTCGTGACGCCGAATACGAAGCCGCTGACCATCATGAAGCGCGTGGGCTACCATGGCAACGACCTCGAGCGCATTGAAAAGCTCAACGCGCTCAGCCGGCGCATCTGCGCCGAGGTGCCGGATCCGGAGACGGCGCAGCGCTGGCTCAAAGAGACGATGGCCGCCGTCCGCAGCTACGCCGTGTGGATATATTACCTCGGCAATTTCATGGCGGCGGCGGGCTTTTGCTGCGTCTTCGGCGGCACGGTGCGCGACTGGCTCTGGGCAGGGCTGAGCGGCCTGACCATTGGCTTTGTGACGCGCTGCATGGACCGGCTGGAGGTCAACCCGTTTTTCAGCACCATTGCGGCGTCCTTTCTCATGTCGCTGCCGGCGTATGTCGCTGCCGGCCTCGGCTGGCTCGACTGTGTGGCGGTCGTCATCATCGGCGCGCTGATGCTGCTGGTGCCCGGACTGCTCATCACGAACTCCATGCGCGACATCATCTACGGTGACACGAGCTCCGGCGTCAGCCGCATCGTGCAGGTGCTGCTCTCGGCGTTTGCCATCGCGCTCGGCACGGCGGCGGCGTGGCATGTTACGACCCCGATCTGCGGCCATGCGGAGGCGGCCGCAGCGCTGACCTATCCGCTCTGGACGCAGGGTCTCGCGACGTTTGTCGCCTGCCTTGGATTTGTGATCCTGTTTAATGTCCACGACTGGGGTAGCGTTTTATGTGCGCTCGGCAGCGCGCTGACCTGGATCGTTTACCTGCTGTGCAGCCGGGCAGGGGGCAGCGTTTACAGCGCAAACTTTTTCTCCGAGGTTGTGGCGGCGGTCTATTCCGAGGGCATGGGCCGCTGGCGCAAGTGCCCGGTCACGTCGTATCTGGTCATTTCCAGCATTCCGCTGCTGCCCGGCGCCGGTATTTATTATACGATGAGCATCGGTCTCTCGGGTGAGGTGCAGGAGGCGCTGCAGAAGGGACTGGAGACCGCCGGGATCGCGGGCAGCCTGGCTGTCGGTATCCTGCTGGTGTCGACAGTGTTTCGTGCAGTGAACGCGCGCAGACGCCGTGCATCGGCGTCCGGCCGCGAATGAACAGGGGAGGGCGGCGTAATGAAGAAACCAAAGGTGCTTCTGTTTGATATTGATAACACGCTGCTGGACTTCAGCGCCGGTGCGATGCAGGCGATGGAGGAGATCTTCCTCGAGGCCGGTCTGCCGTATGCGCCGGAGATGTTCACCGTGTTTCAGGTGGAGAACGATAAGCTCTGGGCGCGGATCGAGCGCGGCGAGCTGACGATCGCCGGGCTGCGGGACGTGCGCTGGCAGACGATCCTGGCGCGGCTCGGGCTGGAGGCTGACGGCGCGGCGATGGAGGATGCGTTCCGCGACCGGCTGCACGAGAGTGCGGTCCCGGTCGCGGGCGCGCCGGAGGTGCTGGCGCGGCTGCATGGGAAATACCGCCTGTGCGCTGCAAGCAACGGGCCGTATGCGCAGCAGGTGAACCGTCTGCGCCGGGCCGGGATGCTCGATGCGTTTGAGCGGCTGTTTATCTCTGGGCAGCTGGGCGCGGAGAAGCCGAGCGGGGTGTTTTTCGACCGGTGTCTGGCGCAGCTGCCGGGTGTTCGGCCGGAGCAGTGCCTTATGATCGGTGATTCGCTCACAGCGGACATTGCGGGCGGCAGGGCAGCAGGGATGCAGACCTGCTGGTTCGACCCCGCCGACCGCGGTGCGGCTTTGCCGCCGCAGGCGGACTGGCGTATCACGCGGCTGGAAGAATTACTGGCCATTCTATAAAGACGAAAAGGAGCGCTCGCGGATATGTGCGGGCGCTCCTTTTGCATATGTATATAGACTATAGACGCAAAACGCGGGCGCAGATTGCTCTGCACCCGCGCGGGTCTTATGTATTTCGGTGTCAGCCGAAGATCAGATCTTCATGCAGACATCCCATGCACGCCAGATGACGGTGCGCAGGTTGCCAATGGCAACGCAGTCACCGACGCGGTGCACGTGACGGCCCTTGTCGCCAACCGGAGCCGGCACGAAGCCGATGCCGTTGATGACGTTGTCGCAAGCGACCTCGAAGGTCTTGCCGTCCTGACCCTTGACGGTGACGCCACCGTCGTGGATCTCGGTGATGGTGGAGTGCAGGTAGGTCGGAACCTTGTGGTACTCCATCGCGTCACGCAGGAAGGAGGTGTTGGCAAGGCAGGTAGCCTGAGCAGCAACCAGGTCGCCGGCGTACTCGACAATGATCGGGTGCTTGCCCTGGAGGATCAGGTCGTAAGCCGCCTCGCAGGAGGACTGGCCGCCGCCGAAGAACAGGACCTTGTCGCCGACTTCCTTCTTCTCCTTGAGCAGCTCGGTGAAGCTCATGGTCTTCTCGAAGCCCGGGATCATGGGCATGGTTCTCGGCACGGAGCCGGTGGCCACGATGATCTCGTCGAAGCCGCGCATGGTGCCAAGGTCGGTGACCTCGGTGTTGAAGCGGATATCGATACCCTGCTTCGCGACTTCCTTCTTGTACCACTCAATGAGTTCCTTGTCGTTCTCTTTGAAGCTCATCGCGGAAGCGGTGAGGAACAGGCCGCCGAGCTCGTTGGTCTTCTCGAAGAGGACCGGCTTGTGGCCGCGCTTCTTGAGCACGAGCGCGCACTCCATGCCGCCGATGCCGCCGCCGATGATGGCGACCTTCTTCGGGTTCTTGGTCGGGACGATCTTATACTTGTTGTGCTGCATGGTCGTCGGGTTCAGCGCGCAGCGGCCCAGGTGCAGGGAATCCTGCGTGCTCTGGATGTTCGCGGTGCCCTTGAACTTCGCAAAGTTGAAGCAGCCGTTGTGGCAGCGGATGCAGGGCTTGATCTCGTCCTGACGGCCCTCGAGGATCTTGTGGATCCACTCGGGGTCAACGAGGTTCTGACGCGCGATGGCAACTGCATCGAGACGGCCGGCAGCGATCTCTTCCGCGGCCTTGACCGGATCCATACGGCCGGCGCAGGCGACGGGCTTGTCGGTGAACTTCTTGATGTGCTCGACGTACTCGAGGTTGCAGTTGTCGGGCATATACTGAGGCGGATGTGCCCAGTACCATGCGTCGTAAGTACCGTTGTCGCAGTTGAACATGTCGTAGCCGGCATCGCCCAGGTACTTGATGGCCTTCTCGGACTCAGCCATGTCACGGCCGAACTCTTCGAAGTCGGTCTCATACGGCATAGCGCCCTTGCCCCATGCTTTGGTCTTGGAGACGACGGAGTAACGCAGGGACACCGGGAAGTCGGCGCCGGCCTGACGCTTGATGGACTGCACGATCTCGACCGGGAAACGGAAACGGTTCTCGAAAGAGCCGCCGTACTCGTCGGTACGATGGTTCCAGTTGGCGATGGTGAACTGGTCAAGCAGATAGCCTTCGTGGACAGCGTGGATCTCAACGCCGTCGACACCGGCCTCACGCAGCAGCTTTGCGGTCTTGCCGAACGCATCGACCATCTCGTGGATCTCTTCGACGGTCATCGGGCGGGAGAGCATGTCCTCCTGCCAACGGTTCGGGGTAGCGGAAGCGGAAGCGCAGCAGTAGCTGACGTCGATGACGGGCTTGGCAAGGGCGCCGAGCACCTTGTTGTTGTTCAGAGTGACCATCCAGGGGGCAACAGCCATGGAGCGGCCGAAACCAGCGGCGAGCTGAATGAACAGCTTGGAGCCGGTCTTGTGATACTCGACCATGTAGTCGGCGAGTTCCTTGAACATCTTCTTGTTCTGCCAGAGCCATCTGCGGCCCATGGTGTCGCGGACACACTGCATGCCCGGGAGAACCAGACCAACGCCGTCCTGTGCACGGTTGAGCAGGAAGTTCGCAGCTTCCTTATCAAAGTGGCAGGGCTCCAGCCATCCAAACAGAGAGGTGCCGCCCATGGAGCACTGGACAATGCGGTTTTTGATCTCGACATTGCCAATCTTCCACGGAGTAAATAGCGCGCTATACTTTTCGTCCATGAAATACATCCTTCCTTTTTCTTTTATTACGAAGATGATTTGGCCGTTGCTCGCGGCAGATCATCGAACGTTTTCGTAAGCATGACACCGTAGTGCAGTGAACACGATGCATACATACTGCGCATATCATAACATACTTTTTGACAAAAAGCAATGAAATAAAATCGACCGGCTCGTATATTTTGCTCACAAAAAGCGTAAAAGTGTGACACCAGAGGCAGAAAGCGTCTGGAAATTCCAAAAAGAAGCAGCGCGGCAGAAAACCAACGTTTAGTCAAATAATGGCATATTTTTTTGCGGCGTGTCAATTTTCAGACACATTGGCTTCCGGGTGTTCAGCGAAAAAACTACTTGAAATCCAGCGGCGACTGTGCTATGTTAATGCTATTCTTTCTTAGACCTACAAAAAAGATATGTATTAGGAGGCTTTGCTATGAGCAAGCAACTGAACCGGGAGGAAGCCTGGGCACTGTTGACGGAGTATAACCAGGATCCGTTCCATCTGCATCATGCCCGCACGGTCGAGGGTGTCATGCGCTATTTCGCGCAGGAGCTCGGTTACGGGGACGAAGTGGATTTCTGGGGCATTGTCGGCCTGCTGCATGATCTGGACTTTGAGCGCTATCCCGATCAGCACTGCATCAAGTCGCAGGAGATCATGCGCGAGCGCGACCTCGACGAGCGGCTGATCCACGCCACGGCCAGCCATGGCTATGGCATTACGGTGGACATCCAGCCGGAGCATGAGATGGAAAAGGTGCTCTTCGCGACCGACGAGCTGACCGGCCTGATCGGCGCGGCGGCGCTGATGCGTCCGTCCAAGAGCGTGCAGGATATGGAGCTCAAGTCGCTCAAGAAGAAATATAAGAGCAGCGGTTTCGCGGCGGGCTGCTCGCGCGAGGTGATCCAACGCGGCGCGGACATGCTCGGCTGGAGCCTGGATGAGCTGCTGACACGCACACTTGACGCCATGCGTGTGGTCGAACCGCTCGTAGCCGAACAGGAAGCCTGAATGTGAAAAAGCCGGGGATGCACCCCCGGCTTTTTGTGTCTGCAACATTTGACTTGAATTCCTTGTGATTTGGTAGTATATTATCCTTAGCACCTGCACACGCAGCTGTGCAGCAAGGAGGCAACGGATTATGGTCATCTCAACCAAGGGACGCTATGCACTGCGCCTGATGATCGACCTGGCGCAGCATTGCGACGAGGGCTTCATCTCGCTCAAGACCGTGTCGCAGCGGCAGGATGTGTCCCTGAAATATATGGAGGCGATCGCAGCGGCGCTCAACCGCGCGAACCTCGTCATCAGCCAGCGCGGCAAGGAGGGCGGCTACCGTCTGAGCCGGCCGGCGAGCGACATCACGGTTGCGGAGGTGCTGCACAGCACTGAGGGCAGCATGGCCGCCGTGTCGTGCCTTGAGTCCGGAGAGAACGGATGCGAGCGCGCAGCCCAATGCCTGACGCTGCCGATGTGGAAAAAGCTCGATGCCGTCATGGATAACTACCTATCCGGCGTGTCCGTGCAGGACCTGCTCGACGGGAAAGCGTAAGGGCGCAACAGGGGGAAAGAAAAGCGTATTTTCTTTCCCCCTTTTTCTTTTTTAAATTCCTATTGACAATGCGGGAAATACATGGTATCATTTACCCACAAAACAAATAGGAATTAAAATCGAAAAGGAGGACAGTCTCATGCGCGTCTACGCAGACAATGCGGCAACCACAAAACTATCCCCCGCCGCAAAGGAAGCCATGCTTCCGTACTTTGACGAGATCTACGGCAACCCCAGCACACTTTACACCCTCGGGCAGGAGGCGGCCGAGCATCTGCTCGCCTGCCGCACCGAGATCGCGCAGCTGATTGGCGCTGCCGATCCGCGGGAGATCGTGTTTACCTCCGGCGGCAGCGAGGCCGATAATCAGGCGATCATCTCCGCCGCCATGAACGGCGCCCGTAAGGGGAAAAAACATCTGATATCCACAAAATTTGAGCACCATGCGGTGCTGCATACGCTCGATAAGCTCAGCCGTCAGGGTTTTGACGTGACGCTGCTGGATGTGCACGAAAACGGTGTTGTCCGCGTCGAGGACGTGGCTGCGGCCATCCGGGAGGACACGGCGCTCGTGTCCGTCATGTTTGCCAACAACGAGATCGGCACCATCCAGCCTATCCGCGCCATCGGCGCGCTCTGCCGTGAGCGGGGCATTCCGTTCCATACGGACGCGGTGCAGGCCGTCGGCCATGTTCCCGTGGATGTGCAGGAGATGAACATTGACCTGCTCTCGTGCTCGGCGCATAAGTTCCACGGTCCGCGCGGCGTCGGCTTCCTGTACGCGAAGCGTGGCATCCCGCTCACGAGCATCATCGAGGGCGGTGCACAGGAGCGCGGCAAGCGCGGCGGCACGGAGAACACCCCGGCCATTGCCGGCATGGCCGCAGCGCTGCGCGAGGCGGTCGACCATATGGCCGCGAACACGGAGAAGGTCACGCGTCTGCGCGAAACGCTCATCTCCGGTCTCTCGACCATCGAGCACGCCCGGCTCAACGGAGACCGCGAGCAACGCGTGCCCGGCACGGTGAACTTCTGCTTTGAAGGCATCGAGGGTGAGTCACTGCTGCTCCTGCTTGACCGCAAGGGGATTGCCGCTTCCTCCGGCAGTGCCTGCACGTCCGGCTCGCTCGACCCCAGCCATGTGCTGCTGGCGCTTGGGCTGCCGCATGAGGTGGCGCACGGCTCGCTGCGCTTGTCTGTCGGCGAATACAACACGGACGCGGAAATGGCATACATTGTGGAGAATGTCCGGCAGGTGGTCGCCTATCTGCGCAGCATCTCTCCTGTGTGGGACGAGCTGGAGACCGGCGCGCGCCCGCACCTGATCTAACACAAATCGAATCGATACAAAGGAGGCTTTCCTATGGCACTGTATAGCGAAAAGGTCATGGACCATTTTGAAAACCCCCGCAACGTCGGCAAGATGCCAGATGCCGACGGCATCGGTGAAGTCGGCAATGCCAAGTGCGGCGACATCATGCGGATGTATATCAAGGTAAACGACGGCATCATCTCGGACGTGAAGTTCAACACGTTCGGCTGCGGCAGCGCGATCGCGTCCTCGTCGATGGCCACGGAGATGATCAAAGGCAAGCCCATCTCGGAGGCGCTGGCACTGTCCAACAAGGCAGTCGTGGAAGCGCTCGACGGTCTGCCGGCCCAGAAGATCCACTGCTCCGTGCTCGCGGAGGAGGCAGTCAAGGCGGCCGTGAAGGACTACTACGACAAAAACGGCATCGCTTACGATGCGGCGCTCTTCCGGGAGCATGACTGCGCCGCCTGCCACGGCGGCTGATCCAACCCTGATACTTCTCTTCCCCCTTCTATGTTTTGCGGAAAGCACCCGTCCATTCGGCCGGGTGCTTTCTGTATGCCGCGCGAAAAATCCCCCGCAGGTTTCCCGGGAAACCTGCGGGGGCGCGGCGCGTCAGTAATAGATGCTGTTTCGCTTTGGCCTTGGTCGGAAGTGGATGCCCGACACCATGCCGAGCGCGGCAAAGGTCGTGAACAGGGAAGAGCCGCCGTAGCTGAAAAACGGCAGCGTGATGCCGATGACGGGCGTGATGCCGATGCACATGCCGATGTTCTCAAACGTCTGGAACGTCAAAAACGCGGCCACGCCGAAGCACACGAGCGAGCCCATGTTGCTGCCCGAGCGGATGCCGACCATGACACAGCGGATGATGACGATCAGCAGCAGCACGATGACGAGGATGCAGGCGATCATGCCGAGCTCCTCACCGATGACGGCATAGATGAAGTCCGTGTGCTTGCCGGCGAGGGCGTTGGACTGGCTCTGTGTGCCGTGACCGAGGCCCGCGCCGGTCCACTGGCCGGAAGCGAGTGCGATCTTGCTCTGGTGCGGCTGCCAGTTGATGCCGGTGTTTGTCGGGTCGATGCTGGAGTCGTACGGCGCGAGGATGCGGTTTTTCTGATAGTCGTGCAGCACGAACTTCCACAGCAGCGGGATCATCGCGGCGATGGCCGCAAAGCCGATCGCAAACCAGTGCAGCGCAAAGCCCGCGGCAAAGAGCATCACGAGGAAGATGAAGAAGAAGATCAGCGCCGAGCCGAGGTCGGACGACACGACAAGGATCAGCCCGAACAGCAGCACGAAATGTCCCGCCAGCTGCGCGACCGACCATACGGAGTTGAGGTCGTGATATTCCTTTAAGTAACTGATCTGCTTTGCCAGAATGACAATGAACGTGAGCTTGACGACCTCTGTCGGCTGAATGCCGATGCCGAAAAAGCGCAGCCAGCCGGTGTTGCCGGTGTTGTCGCTCACGCCGAAGGGGATCAGCAGCAGCAGAAAGACCACGTTGAACGCGCACAGGATCTGCCACTTGTCGGCCAGCACGTCCACGTCCAGCACGGTCATGACCACGAACGCGAAAACGCCGAGGATGAGCGACGCGCTCTGCACGATGACATACTTGGCCGAGTGGTACGACGCCGTGGCGCTTGAGATGACAATGATGCCGAAAATGGCGCAGATGAGGCCCATCACGAGCAGGAAGATATCCGCCCGGTGAAAAAATTCCCTTGCGTAGGACATGGCTTTTTTCATGATAGCCTCCTTTCCGCCGCAACGGCGTTTTGAAATCGGCGCTTATTATATCACACAAAACGACTTTACGCAACGGGCGAAACCGTGCTATAATACTTCTTCAGAATCGGAGGGATAGCATGCAGGAATATCTGACTCACAGCGAAGCGGAGACCGAACAGGCCGGCGCGGACTTTGCGCGCGCCCTGCCGGATGGCAAGGTCGTGGCTATGTACGGTGAGCTCGGCAGCGGCAAGACCGCCTTTGTGCGCGGCATGGCCCGCGGCATGGGGCTGACGTGCCGCGTCTCGAGCCCGACGTTCACGATCGTGAACGAATATGAGGGCCCCCGCGAACTGATCCATTTTGATATGTACCGTCTCGGCAGCGCGGACGAACTGTTCGACATCGGCTGGGAGGATTATGTCAACCGCGGTTCCGTCTGCGCCGTTGAGTGGAGCGAGAACGTGGAGGACGCATTTTACGGCGACGAGGTCGTGGTCCGGTTTGAAAAGCTCGGCCCGACGACCCGGCGCATCACGATCACGGAAGGGAGCGGGAAATCATGCTGATCCTTGCACTGGAGTCCTCGGCCAAGGCGGCGTCGGTCGCCCTGTGCCGCGATGGGGTGCTCATTGCCCAGAGCCAGCAGTGCAGCGGCCTGACGCACAGCTGCACGCTGCTGCCGATGGCGGAGCAGATGCTGAAAAATACCGACACCAAACTTGCGGATGTGGACGCCATCGCCGTCGCGCGCGGGCCGGGCTCGTTCACCGGCGTGCGCATCGGCGTGTCCACGGCCAAGGGGCTCGCCTGGGGCGCGCAGAAACCTGCCATCGGCGTGTCCACGCTCGAGGCTATGGCGTATCACGGCTTAGCGGCGGGGGAGGGCGCGCTCGTGTGCGCGGCTATGGATGCCCGCCGCAGCCAGATCTACAACGCCCTGTTTGAGATCCGGGGTGGAAAACCGGTGCGGCTTTGTGAAGACCGTGCGATTTCGCTCGCGGAGCTGGGCGAAGAACTGGGAAAAATGCAGAAATCCGCTTTTCTGGTTGGCGACGGCGCGCAGTTGTGTTATAATACATGTTTGGACATGGGCATTCCCGCTGTGCTGGCGCCGGGCAATCTGGTCAGCCAGAGCGCGTGGGGCGTGGCCATGGCCGCCTTCGGGCAGACGCCGGTCCCGGCGGAGGAACTGCTCCCGGTCTATCTGCGCCTGTCGCAGGCCGAGCGGGAACGCCAGGCGCGGCTGGCTGCCCAGGCGGCACAGGAATGAAAAATTGAATCAACAAAGGAGACGACGAGATGAGTAATGTTCACGTTTTTGACCACCCGCTGATCCAGCACAAGCTCTCGATCCTGCGCGACAAGAACACCAGCGTCAAGGAATTCCGGGAGCTGATTTCCGAGATCGCCATGCTGATGTGCTTTGAAGCCACGCGCGATCTGCCGCTTGAGGCGATCGATGTGGAGACCCCGGTCGCCACGGCGCACTGTAAGCACATCGCCGGCAAGAAGCTGGCCATCGTGCCGATCCTCCGCGCCGGTCTCGGCATGGTCGACGGCATGGTCACCATGATGCCGAACGTCAAGGTCGGCCACATCGGCCTGTTCCGTGACCCGCAGACGCTTGAGCCCGTGAAGTATTACTTCAAGATGCCGCCCGACATTGCCGAGCGCGACGTCATCATCGTCGATCCGATGCTTGCCACTGGCGGCAGCGCGTCCGCCGCGGTGCAGTTCATGAAGGAAGTCGGCTGCAAGCACATCAAGCTCATGTGCATCATCGGCGCCCCCGAGGGCGTGGCTGTGATGCAGAAGGAGCATCCGGATGTGGACATCTACGTCGCGGCGCTCGACGATCGTCTCAACGAGCACGGCTACATCGTCCCCGGTCTGGGCGACGCCGGCGATCGCATCTTCGGCACCAAGTAATTCTCTCCTGTTGATCCGTAAAGCAAACACCCGGTATTGGAAAGCCAATACCGGGTGTTTTTTTGTTTTTTTTACTGCAGGTTCAGGTGCTTGCGCAGCATACCGTGCGTGAGGAAGAAAAAGCCCACGCAAAACGCCAGCGCGCCCACACACGCGCAGCCGAGCACGGTCCAGAGCGCCTGCAGCACGGTCATCGTGTTGACGGCCGCGCTGGCCGACCCGTAGAACGCGCCGAAGATCAGCGTCAGCACGATGCGCGTGCCGATCCAGAGCACGAAGAAGAACACGACGGACATGAGCCCTTTGTTTTTCTTGAAGCTCTGACCGATCGCCATGGCGGCGTAGGTCATCAGGCACAGGGCAAGGCCGCACAAAATCACCAGCACGACCACGCCCGCTGCGAGCCAGCCGGCCTGTGCCTGCGTGATTGTCGGCATACTGTACGGTGCGCCGAAGGTAAAAGCAAACCGGAACCGGACGACGTCCTCGTAGCCGCCGAGCATGCCGGACAGCAGCAGGCCGAGCGCGTCGACCGCGAACGTGCCGAGAAACCACACGACCGAGACGATCAGCTTCGAGAAGATCAGCTCCGCCGTCGAGACCGGCAGCGTGAACATCAGGTAACCCTCGTCCGTCATCAGGTTGCGGTAAAACCGCAGGATCATGAGCACGACCGTTGTCACGACGGCGGCGATGAGTGAGAGTGAAAACACGAACGACACGAGCGCGCTGATGGCGCGGATCAGAAAGCCGTTCTGGTTTTCACACAGATGGGTGATGAGGTTCGTGAACAGGCCGAGCACCGGCACGGCCGCATACAGTGGCAGCATGATGCGCGCCGTGGCGCGAAAATCCTGCTTCAAAAGTTTCCCTAGCATCTGAATACCTCCCGGAACACAGCGTCCACCGATTTGCCCTCTTTGGCGCGCAGCTCATCCGCCGACGACTGCAGCAGCAGATGGCCGCGGCTGAGAAACGCCACATCGTCGAGGATGTTTTCCACGTCCGCGATCAGGTGCGTGGAGATGACGACGGCGGCCTCGGGGTTGTAGTTGCTGATAATGGTGTTGAGAATGAAATCGCGCGTCGCAGGGTCGACGCCGCCGATCGGCTCGTCGAGCAGATAGAGCTTTGCCTTGCGGCTCATGACGAGGATGAGCTGCACCTTCTCGCGCGTGCCCTTGGACATCTGCTTGATCTGCTGCTTGGGCTGGATGCCGAGTCGCTGCATCATCTGCACGGCCGCGTCGCGGTCAAAATCATCGTAAAAATCGCCGAAAAACGCCAGCAGCTGCAGCGCCGTCATCCAGTCGGCGAAATAGGTGCGCTCCGGCAGATAGGACACGATCTTCTTCGTCTCCTTGCCCGGCGCCATGCCGTCGATGAGAATTTCCCCGGCGTCCGGCGTGAGCAGGCCGTTGGCCAGCTTGATGAGCGTGCTCTTGCCGCTGCCATTCGGGCCGAGCAGACCGACGATGTGCCCCGGCTCGACCGAGAGGTCCACGCGGTCGAGCGCCGGCTCCGCGCCATAGCTCTTGCACAGGCCCTTGCATTCGAGAATTGCCATGTTACATTTCCTCCTTTGTCTGCCGCAGATCCTGCTGCAACAGCTCGAGCGCCTGCGCCCGGTCATAGCCGAGCTGCGCCAGCGCCTGCCAGAATGCGTCGATGCCGGCCTGCGCCAGCCGCCGCTTTTCCCGATCGATGCGCGCCAGATCCTCCGTCACGGTGCGGCCGGCCGTGCGCTGCGTCCGGATCAGCTCCAGACGCTCGAGCTCGGCGAGCGCGCGCTGCATCGTGTTCGGATTCACGCCGGCGTCGGACGCAAAGTCGCGCACCGACGGCAGCTTGCTCCCGGGCGGGAACTGCCCGAGAATGATCGCGCGGGCGATCTGGTCCACGAGCTGCGTGTAGACAGGCGCGTCGTTGCGGATGCTCCAGTTCATGTTGCCGCCTCCTGTCAGAATCGTGTGTCACTGTATTAAGCGATTAAGACAATAACACAACATGTGCGGAATGTCAAGCCGGATTTTGTGAAGAAGATGTAAAAAGCGCCCGCAGCGATCGCTGCGGGCGTAAAGATTGCGGATTCAGACTTCGATTTTTTCTCTGGTCGCGCCTTCCGTGACCGGGAGCGCGCTCTTTCGCTGCGCGAGCAGACCGGGGAGGATGGACACAAGGCTGCCGCAGAGGATGCACGCGATACCGGCGAGCATATTGCCCGGGATGGCCTCGTGCAGCACCAGAAACGCCAGCAGCGGCGCGAGCGCGGGCTTGAAGAAGAACACGAGCGACGTCGTCTGCGCGCTTGTGACCTCCATGGCCAGGAAGTAGCACGTGAAGCCGATGCCGGTCACGCCGATGTAGATAAAGAGCACGATCGGCAAATTGGCTAGTGTATATCCGGTGAAGAAGGGGATGCTCGCAAACGTGTCCAGTCCTGCGGCCGTCAGGCTGGCGGCGAGGGATGGGATGTGCGTCAGACCGGCGAGCGCGATCATCTCGGCTGCGCCGAACAGAAAGCCGAAGCACGTCACGACAAGGCCGCCGAAGCGCGCGCACTGGCGCTTGCCGCACACGCCGTAGAGCGCGAACAGCAGCGTCGCCAGCAGGACGTACACTACACCGAGCGTGTCCAGCTTCAGATTCCACGGCTGGATAATGAGCACGATGCCCGCCACGTCCAGCACGAGGCCCGCGACCTGATTTTTCGAGATCGTCTCGTGCAGGAGCAGGAAGGCGAACAGCGTCACGAACACGGGGTTGCTGGAAAACAGCACGCCGACGACCGATGCCTGAATGCGCGTGACGGACAGCTGGTACAGCGACATGCTCACCGCGATGCCCATCAGGCCCAGCAGGGCAAACGAGCCGAGCACCTTGCCGTCGAGCTTCAGACTGCGTTTTTTTAGTTCGCGCACGGCGAACGGAATGAGCACCAGCCCGCCGACTACGAACCGGCTGAAGTTGAGCTGGATGGGGTTGAACTGCCCGGAGATCAGCTTCAGCGCGACCTCCATGCTGGAAAACAGCAGCGTCGTGACCGCGATGTACAGATAGCCTCGTTTCATATGGATAGCCTCTTTTTCAATAGTTGCACAAGCGGTTTCCGTTGTAACACTGTTTTGGACGCTTGTCAAGAAACGACAAACTTTCGACAAACAAAACCGGCGCCCGGTGTTGGCCGGGCGCCGGGCGTATGCAGGTTTGTTCAGCGCGGCAGGCGGCCGGCATTGCGCTCCCAGAAAACGCCGTCGGCGTAGCCCTGAATGGCGGGGGTCGTCTCTGCCAGTTCCAGCCGCTTTTCGGCCCAGGCGCAGTACTGCTCGCTGCGCTCAATGGCGACGAAGCGGCGGCCGAGTTTTTTTGCCGTCACGGCCGTGGAGCCGGAGCCGGCGAAGGGGTCGAGCACGATGCCGCCGGGGTCGGAGCTCGCGAGGATGAGCTTGGCCAGCAGCTTTTCGGGCTTTTGCGTCGGGTGCGCGGTGTTTTCCGGCATGGACCAGTAGGGAACGGAAATATCATCCCAGAAGTTTGATGGGCACGTGTTGCGAAAGCGGCCGTCCGGCGTTTCCTCCCAGTCCTTCGGCTGGCCGTCGGTGCGGTAGGGCGCGCGCACGCGGCGGCGCACTTTCACGGCGTCCACGTGGAACGTGTAGTCGTCCGTGCGGGTGGCGAACCAGATATCCTCCATGCCGTTTTTCCAGTTGCGCTGTGCGCCGCGGCCCTTTTCCCGCTGCCAGGTGATGCGGTTTTGCAGCCGGAAGTAATCCTTGAGCGTCAGGCCGACGATCGGGCTTGAGCGCCAGTCACAGCAGACGTAGACCGAGGCGTCCGGCTTGAGCAGCGGCAGCAGCAGCTCGATCCACGCGCGCGTAAAGGCAGCGTAGTTTGCGTCCGTCGTGCGCCGGAAGCCGCCGCCGGAGAAGTCCTTGGTCAGGTTGTACGGCGGGTCCACGATCAAGAGGTCTGCAAAGCCGCGCGGCAGGTGCGGCGCGACCGCAAACGTGTCGCCGCAGATGGTGCGGCCGCACACGGTGTCGAGCGGCACATCCTCCGTGACGCGCAGACAGCGCGCGAGATACTCCGGCGCGTCCTCCGGCAGAAAGTCTATGGTCTTGTTGCGTTCGGCTTTCATAGCGTCACCTCGCAAAGGGAAAGCGGCTTTTTTGCTGACACGTTCAGGTTTCTCCCATGGCGTAGACCATGTCCCAGAAGCGCAGGTCAAACAGGCAGCACTTTTCGAAGATCTCGCACAGGCGCTGCGCCCTTTGCTCGTCAATGCCCGTGCCGAGCGCGTCGATCCGGTCGATGAGCGCCTGATTGGTCTGCCGGTATTCCTCCGAAACGTAGCCCGCGAACCACGCGCCGTAGCGCTCGTCCTGAAGCGCGTCCGGATAGCGCGTCACCATCTCCTGCGCGATGTAAGCATAGCTCCACGAGCAGTTTAAGAGCGTCACAAGCCCGGTCAACACGTCCCCGGCCTGCGCCTCGCAGAGCATATAGTGGCTGTAGGCACTGTTGTCGATGTGCGTGCGCGCACTGCGGATCTCATCGTCCGTGACGCCGAGGCGCTGCATGTACGGCAGGTGCGTACGGAACGTCTCGTCGATCGTGCTCGCCAGTTCGCCGCTCAGAAACCGGATCTGCTCGAAATCATCGGCCTTCTGGAGGATGGCTGCGAAGATCTTCACGTAATCTTTGAGGTAGAGATAGTCCTGCAGCATGTAGTAGCGGAATTTTTCTGCTGGCAGCGTGCCGTCGGCCATCTGCGTCACAAACGGGTGGGTGAGATACCGCGGCCAGATGTCCTGCACGCACGCATGGAGCCGCTGCGAGAGCTTGCCATCGTTATGCTCGCTCATTTGTGCGCGATGATCGCCACATAGCCGCCGCTCTGGTAGCCGGGCACGACGTCCTCCACGACCTCGTTGGTGTACATGGGGTTGCGCAGCAGCGTCTGATAGAAGTCAAAATCGTGGAAGCTGAGCGCCTTGAGCGCGTCGATCTTCTCCTCGGTGGAGTGCCACACACCCGCGCAGCACAGCTCGAGCGGGTACGGCAGCTGGGGCATGACGCCATTGAGCGACGGGTGGTCGAACGTGCCGGCTTCCTTTGCCAGCAGGTACATAAACCCGAACGCGCTCTCCTTGGGCACGTCCAGAGACACGAACTTGCCGTTCGGCTTGAGCGCCTTTTTGCAGACGTCGAACGCGCGCGTCAGGTCCTCCATATAGCTGGAGCTGCCGTTGAGGTAGATCACGTCGTAGGCGTTTTCCTCCAGCTCGGCGTCCTCGATCGCACCGAACGCGATCACGTTCACGCCGCGCTTTTGCGCGATCGCGCCCATGTCGTGCGAGGGCTCGATGCCCTCGATGCCGCTGCAGTCGATCATGCTCTCGAACAGGCCGCTGCCGCAGCCGACGGAGAGCACGCGCTTGCCGGCAATGTCGCCGAGCGCCGTCTGGAACAGGCGCAGCTCACTCTGAAACAGGTTGTCGTTTTCCATAAACCATGCGTCGTACTGTGCCGCATAGCCATCAAATTTCGGTTTCATCATCAAAGGTCCTTTCTAAGTATCATTTCGTTTGCCGTAGCCGGCGGACGCGCCGCGCGGACAAAAATCAACGGTTTTTTCATTATAGCATACAAGTGTTTTGCCTGCAATCCCGCAATGTCAGGGGCGGAGTGGGAAGCGTGAAAAAGAAAAAACGGCAAATCTCTCATGAGATTTGCCGTTTTTTGTGGAAAAGGTATCGCGTTTTGATAGAATTTCCCGGAGGGGGGGTCACCTGCCCTTCAGGGGGGTCAACCGGGTCCGAGGGGGGGCACTTGCCACAGGGGGGTTCAAAGTGAACGATTACTGATTTGCCTTTTCCTCCAGCGCACGGATACGGTCGGAGAGCGCATCGATTTTCCTCATGAGCATACGGAATACCTCTGCATACATTTTTGCATTCATTAATGCAGAATTCATGCTTTCCTGATCTGTCATGCTAAGACGGATGGCGTCATCGCCAGCATAGCCATAAGCAGTCATCAGCCGCCCCTGAGCTATAACAACTGCCATATCGTTCAATGAAAAGCTCTCTTGGTGGCCCAGCGCGGCATAAAGCTGCTTGATGACCTGCACCTGAGTAGAGTATTGCGTTCCGGGATTTCTAAAACGTAGCATTCTTTCACCACTCTCAAATGTAGATAGTCATATTATGCTTCTTTGACCACGAAAAATCTACATTTAAAGGCCCACTTCGCAGGGGGCAATGTTGAATTTATCAGGTTCTCGCAGTATAATGACCACAGAAAACAATAAGTGGGTGAAAGCAATATGGCCGACGAAAAGAAAGTATGGGGAATTCACACACAGGATGATAGTCTTTTCCTACAAGGCAATGTGATTGCAATCGGATGGAAAGAGATGGGAGATTTATCTGTTCTCGCTCCAGACCGTGAATCGTTTAGAGACAAGTACCTTGCTGTGTTCCCTGATGCAAAAAAGGGCAGCGTTGCGACCAGTTCAGGTATGCTTTTCCGCTTTGTGCATGAGATGCAAATTGGCGATTACGTTGTATTCCCGTCAAAGACTGACAGAATGGTGAACATAGGTGTCGTGGAAAGCGAGTACCAGTATTCACCAGATGCAATAGAGTACAAACAGCAACGTAATGTTAAGTGGATAAAACACCTGCCGCGCATGTCGTTTTCTCAGGGGGCTCTTTATGAGATCGGATCATTCATGTCACTTTTCACCGTGAAAAACTACGCGGATGAGTTTCTTTCTGCACTCGACAAGGGATTTAAAAAGAGCCTTCCAGAGGAAGATGAGAGCGTTGGTGCTACCGCAGAAGAAATAATCGAGAACACAAAGGATTTCATTCTCAAGGAAATCAGCCGCCAGCTAAAAGGGTATGATCTTGAAGAGTTTGTCGCGGACCTGCTGCAGGCCATTGGGTACCGTACAACAGTCTCCCCGCACGGTGGCGACAGCGGAATTGACATCACCGCCTATAAGGATGAGCTCCCGCCTCGAATCCTTGTCCAAGTTAAGAGTCAGGATGGGGATATAAAGGAAACGACCATTCAATCTCTCAAAGGCGCAATGCGTGAGGGCGATTATGGGTTGTTTGTCACTCTGTCCAACTACACGAAAAACGCGAAGAAGTATCTTGAAAGCACGCCGATTATTCGGGGAATCAATGGTACAGAACTGGTTGAACTCGTTTTGAAGTATTATGGCCAGCTTAGTGAGAAATACAGAAAAATGATCCCGCTGAAGATGGTTTACATACCCGTGACGCTGGACACGGACTCAAATTGAACGATTACCCTCTGTGAGAACGATACCCCTCAAATTGAACAATACCCCTCTGTGAGAACGATTTGTCCGGGAGAGGGGTGCCGGGGACAGCCGAAAAGTAAAAATGCCGCTGCGGAAATAGCTCCGTAGCGGCTGCTTTTTTGTTGCCGGATACCGAAAAAGCCCTGAAATCAAGGGCTTTTGGGCAAAGAGAAAAGGTAGGCAATTTCTATCAAAATTACCTACCTTTTATGGCGGAGAAGGAGGGATTCGAACCCTCGATACCCTTGTGGGGTATACACGATTTCCAATCGTGCGCGCTCGACCAGGCTACGCGACTTCTCCACGTTCTGTTCGGGTTGCTTTCATTTCAAATTGTCAGCTTGCATATTATAATCAAGATTCGTCATAAAGTCAAGTACCATTTTGAAAGAAACGCATTTTTTGCGCGGATTTGTTTCAGCCCAGCAGACAGGCAAGCAGATTTCGCACGCTTTGGGCGTGGCAGCGGTCCTGCTGCGCCATGGCGGTCAGCGTTTCCCGGAGCGGGGACGGCGCGGTGTCTGCCGCCGCGTCGAGCCGCTGCGCCAGCGCGAGTTCCTGCGTATAGACGCAGCGAAGATCCTGCGCTGCCGTACCCAGACGCGGGCAGGCGGCGGGCGGGACGCAGCGCTCGCCCGTGTGCAGGAAATATTCCACCTGCAGCTCCTTCTGGTGCGCCCGCTCCTGTGCCGCAATGCCGAGCAGCTGCTGGCGCCCGGTGCGGATGCGCTGTGCAAGCGCTGTGTAAAACGCGGCCCCAGCCGCCTTGGCGCGGATGCACTCGGCGAGCAGATCGGTCAGCGTGTCGGCCTCCGGCGGTGCGGCCGCGGGCGCGTCTGTGCTGCCCGCCACACGCTGCCAGACGCGCTGAAATGTGCGGTTGTCAAGAAAAACGGAATCCTGCATCGTCCATACCCCCACACCATGCTATGGCCCGGCTTGCAAAAACGTGCGAAGTGTGCCATAATCACGGCAGAGACTTTTCCATCGGAGGCGACCATCATGGCTCGATTTTTCATAGCAGGCACCAACTTCCCGAACGGCCGGGCGATCATCCGCGGCCGCGACGCCGACCATATCCGCGTGCTGC
>ERZ840517.814-NODE-814-length-38411-cov-3.248462_pt1 | contig 38411 bp, 32 predicted proteins | sample MGYA00519876_ERZ840517 | MGnify/ENA primary metagenome ERZ840517 (study PRJEB31850, sample SAMEA3708882) | human gut metagenome | biome: human gut; feature: human-associated habitat; material: faeces | place: China | collected 2014 ... | reverse complement strand
ACGATGGTGAACGCACCAGCTGCGGTAGCGTCGACCAGACCCTGGGCCACGGCCTTGGTGCCGGCGGCGAACTCAGGAACCTCGAACACGCCCATCGGGCCGTTCCACACGACGGTCTTGGAGTCGACGATCTTGTCGTGGAAGAGCTTCTGGGACTCCGGGCCGATGTCCAGACCCATCTTGTCGGCCGGGATGGCGTCGGCGGCAACGACTTCCGGAGCAACCGGGGTGTCACCGGCCGGGAAGCCGGCGTTCACGACGACGTCGGTCGGCAGCACGAGCTCAACGCCGTTCTTCTCGGCGGTCTCGATGTAGCCCTTGACCTTCTCAAGCTGGTCCTCTTCAAGCAGGGAGGTGCCGACCTCGTAGCCCTTGGCCTTGAGGAAGGTGAACACCATGCCACCGCCGATGACCAGACGGTTGGCCTTGTCGAGCAGGTTCTCGATGACGCCGAGCTTGTCGGAGACCTTGGAACCGCCAAGCACCACGGTGAACGGACGCTCCGGGTTCTCGGTGGCCTTGGACAAGGCCTTGACTTCCTTCTCGACCAGCAGGCCTGCGGCGGCCGGCAGATCGGCGGCAACGTCGTAGTTGGAGCCCTGAGCGCGGTGGACCACGCCGAAGCCATCGGAAACGAAGGCCTCGCCGAGGGCGGCGATCTTCTTGGCGTAAGCGGCGCGTTCGTCGGCGTCCTTAGAGGTCTCCTCCGGGTTGAAACGAACGTTCTCAAGCAGCACAACGTCGCCATCGTTCATGGCGGCGACCTTGGCCTGAGCGTCCTCGCCGTAGGTGTCCTTGGCCAGCGGCACGTTGGCGCCGAGCAGCTCGCCGAGGCGGGCGGCAACCGGGGCCAGGCTCAGCTCAGGAACGACCTTGCCCTTCGGGCGGCCAAGGTGGGCCATGAGGATGACCTTGGCGCCTTCTTCGCGCAGGGTCTTGATGGTCGGCAGAGCAGCCTTGATTCGACCGTCATCGGTGATGGTGGTGCCGTCCAGCGGAACATTGAAATCAGCGCGAACCAGAACGCGCTTGCCCTTGAGATCTCCAAGGTCCTTGAGTGTCTTCATGAATATCCTTTCCTTGACGAATCGCACGTCAAAGTGGCCAATTTTGCCACTTTGCATATTACAGGCATTCCGGAACAAAACACCGCATTCGTCTACTGACTGAATGCGGTGTTTTGTCACATCGTTGTCGCGTTTTGCCGAATAGGCATGGCAAATCGGATTGTCGGGTTACTTGCCTTCGGCTGCGCGAGCCTTCTCCGTCTTCTCGGCAAGTTGAAGCAGTCGGCGAATTCGGCCGGCAATCGCATCCTTGGTGATTTGCGGTTCGGCGATCTTGCCGAGCTCCTCGAGGCTCTTGTCCACGTGATCGATGCGCAGCTGGCCGGCCTGACGGAGGTTGTCCGGAATGTTATCGCCGAGTACTTCGAAAGCATGCTGCACTTTTTCGCTGGCTTCGGCGGCGGCCTTGGCGGAACGGCGCATATTGGCGTCATCGAAGTTGGCCAGACGGTTGGCCTTGCCGCGGGCCTCGCCATCGGAACGCTTGCCGGTCCATTCGCGAGCCGAACGGGTGGCGCCCATGAGCTTGAGCATGCGTTCGATGGCGTCGGGATCCTTGAGTGTCACGCGCTCGGAGCTACGCAGCGTGCGATGCTTGGCCTGGATGCCTAGACGACGGGCCACGCCACACAGGGCCATGGCGGCCTCTTCCGTGGGGCAAGCGATTTCCAGGAAGCTGGCCTTACCGGGATCGGACAGGAAGCCACGGGCCATGAAGGCGCCGCGCCATGCCGCTTTGATTTGGGCGATGGATCCGTTGACCACTTCAGACGGCAGTCCACGGACCTGCTGCTTGCGGCGGTCGACCAGTCCGGTCTGCAAAGCCAAGGCCACTACGTTGCGGGTGACGAGCACCACGTAGGTCTCGACAGGGCCGTTCGGGGTCTGACGTGTGAGGTGATTGACCTCGGCTTCGTGCCCGAACGTGTTCCTCAACGTGTTCTTCAGCCATTCTGCAACGTCAAGCGAGGTGAATACGGCTTGGATAACGTATGTATTCTGTACCGGTCGAAGACCGCCGCCAAAACGGATCATGGCCGCAGCTTGGGCCTTGATCGCGGCTGGCGAATCGCCTTCAAAGGCTGCCAACTCGCTTTTGACATCGTCCAGAAGAGCCAAGATCTACCTCCTACAGTCCCGTTCTTCTCAATGCTTCAGGCGCTTCGTGCCGTCATCTGCTGTCACACGGTCGGAAGCCATCGGCTTTCTGTGATACCTAATCTGGTGGACAAGCGAACCCGTTTGATACGTATTATGGGCCCTGCTTTCTCGCAGTGTGGTCACCGAACACTTGCCCGATGACCGCTCGACGCCTGCTTACGATGAGTGACGCTTGTGCTGTTCTCTCGCGGAAACGGTTACGTTGAGCCCATGTGCGCGTAAGCGGCGAGCCAGCTCTTCGCTCATCGCCACCGACCGGTGCTGACCACCGGTGCAGCCGACGGCGATGGTTACGTAGTGCTTGTCTTCCTGGGCGTATCCTTCCAACGCAATCTCGATAGCTTTCTCATAAGCGTCGAGAAATTCCTTGGCTCCCTTGCTGGAAAGCACGTAGTCGGCGACCGGCTTGTCGTGCCCGGTAAGCTCGCGCAGGTTGGGCACCCAGAACGGGTTGGGCAGAAAACGCACGTCGGCCACGAAATCGGCGTCGATGGGCATACCGTATTTGAAGCCGAAGCTGAAGATGTGTACTGCCACGGTGGTGGGGCCGGAGCCGAGCATCGCCTCGTAGAGTTTGGTGGACAGCTGGTGGATGCTCAGGGAGCTGGTGTCGATGACCCAGTCGGCTCGTTCCTTGAGGTCTTCCAGCAGGTGACGTTCCTCAAGGATGCCGTCGATCAGTCGGTTGCCGTGCTGCAGCGGGTGCGGGCGGCGCACGGATTCATAGCGCTTGATGAGCACTTCGTTGCTGGCGTCGAGGAACAGAATACGGGTTTTGACGCCGAGATCATCCAGATGGCCGAGCACGGCGGCCAGCTCGTCGAAATAGCTGGAGCGCACGTCGATGACGGCGGCAAGCTTGTGGACGCCTGACTCCGATCCGGAACCGGAGGTGGTCATCATGTCGACAAGCGGGATAAGCAGTTTGGGAGGCAGGTTGTCGACCACATACCATCCCATGTCTTCCACGCAGTCAGCGGCATGAGAGCGGCCTGCGCCGGACATACCGGTGATGAGCAGCACTTCGAAGGCATCAAGCGGGGTCGGCTGGTTGTCCGGAGTCGATGTGGATGTCGCGGAATTCGCCGGCGCATTCGTGGCGGCCGCCTCGCCGGTATCGCGGTTCGTTGTCTGTTGATTCATTACAGCGCCTCCTCAAGAGCTTTGCGCATCGCGATCTCCAGCTGGTCGTCTTCGGTGGTGGTGTCCTGCAGACGCTGGTCGGCATCGCTGGGCGGGTCGTCATCCCAGATACCGGTCATCAGCAATACCTGTACGAGAGCTTGGTACAGCAGCATTTCTTCGCCGCCGATGGCGTGACCGCCATGAGCGCGCCAGGCTTCCATGAGCTTGGTGGGGCGTGGATCGTAGATCACGTCCAACAGCAGTCCGGAGAATGGCTCGGTTCCGGCATTGGCGAGGGCATCCGCGACGTTGTCGGCCGCGTGTCCGGGAATCGTGTTGATGACATAGGTGGCGTTGCGGGCTGCCTCAAGCAGGGCCTGATCGTCGCCTAATTCGATTTCGTTGTACGGGTTATGCACGTTGACGAACTTTTCGGCCACTGGTTTAAGCCCGGTGTTTTTTCCGGGGTGACGGGCGGCGACGACGATATGGCCGATTTCGGGCATCATGCAGCATGCGGCCAACGCCGAAGTGGCGGTGTTGCCATTGCCGATGATCAGCGCGGTGCCGCTTCTCGACGCGGTGTGGTGTTCGCCGAGTTCGCGATTGGCATGGTCGAAGGCGAGTTGGATGCCGATGACATCGGTGTTGTATAGCTTGATGCCCGGCTTGCCGTTCGGCCAAGCGGAATCATCGGCAGCCACGCTCCAGTCGAATACCGCGGTATTCGCCACCTTCAGTTCCTTGGCCCACAAATTTTCCGGAACACCGTACGGTTGGATGGTCTTCTTCAACGGCATGGTCAGGCTCAGGCCAGCCCACGTCGAGTCAAGGCCTTTGAGGAAAGCGTCGAGGTCGTCTTCCCCCACCTCGTGCTTGTCGTACAGCCAATCGTCGAGTTTCAGCGAACGGTAGGCCGCGTTGTGGAGCACGGGTGACAATGAGTGTGCGACGGGTTTGCCGAGTACAGCGCAACGATGATTGGCCATATCCCCTCCTTGATGTCTGTTCCCATGCTAGCCGACACTTTGCTTCGAATATGTCAACCACAGGCCCCGCAACCGAAAATTTACTCTGGGCTGCTGGACCGGGCCGGCTCACTGCTCGTGCAGCGCGGTGTACAGCGCTTCGGCTTTGGCGTGGCCGATGCCTTTGACCTTCTCGAAGTCCTCGACACTGGCTTCGCGCATGGCTTTGACCGAGCCGAAGTGGTTGAGCAGCCGCTTCTGGTAGCTTTCGCCGATGCCGGGAATCTCGTCGAGCGCGCTGCGCAGGGCGCCTTTGCGCCGCTGCTGGCGGTGGTAGGTGATGGCGAAGCGGTGGGATTCGTCGCGCACACGCTGCAGCAGATACATGCCTTCGGACTGGCGTTTGAGGATGATCGGATAGTCGTCGTCCGGCACCCACACCTCTTCCAAGCGTTTGGCCAGTCCGCAGACGGCCACGTCGTTCACGCCACAGTCCTCAAGCGCCTTGGCGGCGGCCATGACCTGCGGCTTGCCGCCATCGACCACCACCAGGTTCGGCTTGTAGGCAAAGTGATGCCGGTTTGTGTTCTGCTGGACGATGTCGGGCGGGGACTCCCGCGCATCGTTCTGCACTCCGACCGGCACCGCGTGCCCCTTGCCACTGATGTCGGAACCGCCCTCACCATTGTCGTTACCGTTCGCAGCGATTGTCTCCGCCGCCACGGCAGTGGTCATCTTGCCGGCGGCCGAGGCCACACGCTGTTCCGCGTCGATGCTTTCGCCGGAGTCGCCGGCGATGTTGCCGTGCTTGAAGCGGCGGGTGAGCGTCTCGTAAAGCGCGGACAGATCATCCACCGCGCCTTTGCCGTCCTTGCCTCGGATGGCGAAGCGTCGGTATTCGGATTTCTTGGCGATCGCGTCTTCGAACACCACCATGGAGGCCACCTGGAAGGCACCACCCACAGTGTTCGAAATGTCGTAGCATTCGATGCGCAGCGGGGCTTCCGCGAGTCCCAATGCCTTGGCCACATCGTTCATGGCCTGGGTGCGTGCGCCCATGTCGGAGATGCGGCTCATCTTGCTGCGTTGCAGTGCTTGGCTGGCGTTCTCGTTGGCGCGGTCCATAAGCTGCTTCTTGTCGCCTCGCGAGGCCACACGGATGGTCACCGCTCCCCCGCGCAGATTGGTCAGCCAGCCTTCGAGTTCCTCACGGCGGGCCGGTTCGACGGGCACGATGATTTCGCGCGGTACCGGTGCGATGGGTGCCAGCAGGTCCGCGCGCCCGGTGGTCTCCTGACGGGTGTTGCGTTCTCGGGTGGCCTGGGCGCGTGCCACAGCGTCCGTGGCCGTGATGGTTTGCGTGGAGCCGATGGCCTCGCGATTGGTGGAGATGGTCGCGGCCGACTGGGGGTGATTATCCCCGGCGGCGTCCGAATACACCTGCACCAGAAGGTCGGCCATCAAGTCGGCGTCATCGATGTCCTCAACTCGTTCGACGCTCCAGTTGCGTTCGCCGCGAATCGAGCCGGCGCGCACATAAAAAGCGTGCACGGAGGCTTCGAGCTCGTCGCTGGCGAAGCCGAACACGTCAGCGTCCACATCCTGGTCGAAGACGACGGCGTTCTGTTGCACCACGGTTTCCAGCATTTGGATCTGGTCGCGCAGTCGGGCGGCTTTCTCGAATTCGAGTTCGGCGCTGGCCTCTTTCATGTCGCGGGTCAACTGGGCGATGTATGGCCGTCCGAGTCGTCCGGTCATCACGCCGACCAGCTGTTCGCACAGCCGCCGGTGTTCGTCCGCTTCAATGCGGTTCACGCAGGGTGCGGAGCATTTGCCGATGGAAGCGAACAGGCATGGCCGTCCGGTCAGTTGCGCCTTATGGAACACGTTGGTGGTGCAGGTGCGTACCGGGAACGTGCGCAGCAACCGGTCAAGACTGTGCCGCAATTCCCACACTTTGGCATAGGGGCCGAAATACCGGGTATCCCGCCGTTTGCGCGACCGCGTGACCCACACGCGCGGAATTCGCTCCCCCGTGCTGACCGCGAGATACGGATAGGTCTTGTCGTCGCGGAACTGCACGTTGAACCGTGGGTCGAATTCCTTGATCCACGTGTATTCCAACGTCAGTGATTCCAGTTCGGTGGCGACGACCGTCCACTCCAGACTGCGTGCGGTCAGCACCATGGTCTGCGTGCGCGGATGCAGCAGATACAGCGGCTGGAAATAATTGGTGAGCCTGTTGCGCAGGTTCTTTGCCTTGCCCACATAAATGACGCGCCCTTCCCCGTCGCGCCATTTGTACACACCGGGTTTGGCGGGAATATCCGAGGTCTTGGGTCGGAACAGGTCGCGAGAATCCCCCAGCAAAGGTGCCCCATTCGCATTCACCTTCGCCGTCGTTTCCCCGGCACCCACAGCTACGCTTTCCGACATTAACGCCGCCGCAGTCTTCCGCCACTCATCCGGACTATGCCGCTCAATATCGTTCGTCATAATCCTCCTCGCTATTAAGCCAATCATCAGGGATTGGGTGGGTTGGGGTGTGTGTTGCTGGACCGTAAAGACTTGGCCTGAGCGGCCCGGAGCGTGTCCAGCAACACACACCCCAACCCACCCGAGGTCAGCTGCAATGGAAGGCTAAAGCATGGGTTTCAGGAACTTGCCGGTCCATGAGGCTTCGCATTCGGCAACCTGTTCGGGCGTGCCCTGCGTGACGATGGTGCCGCCTCCGTCGCCGCCCTCCGGACCGAGATCGATCAGCCAGTCGGCCTCCTTGATCACATCCAGATTATGTTCGATGACGATGACCGTATTGCCCTTGTCCACCAGGGACTGCAGCACCTTGAGCAGCTTGTTCGAAGTGCAGGCCGGTGGTCGGCTCGTCGAGGATGTACACGGTTTTGCCGTCGGATCGGCGCTGCAGCTCGGTGGCAAGCTTGACGCGCTGCGATTCGCCGCCGGACAGGGTGGGTGCGGGCTGGCCAAGTCGGATGTAGCCGAGGCCGACGTCCACGAGGGTCTTCAGGTATCGGGAGATGCCGGTGTACGCCTTGAAGAAGTCGGCGGCCTCCTCGATGGGCATGTTGAGGATGTCGGCCACGGTCTTGCCGTTGTACGTGACTTCGAGGGTCTCGCGGTTGTATCGTTTGCCGTGACAGACCTCGCAGTCCACGTAGACGTCGGGCAGGAAGTTCATTTCGATCTTCAGCGTGCCGTCACCGTGGCAGGCCTCACATCGGCCGCCTTTGACGTTGAAACTGAAGCGGCCGGGGCCGTAGCCGCGCACCTGGGCTTCGGGAGTCTTGGCGAACAGGGTGCGGATCTTGTCCCACACACCGGTGTAGGTGGCGGGGTTGGATCGCGGCGTGCGGCCGATCGGGTTCTGGTCGACGTGGATCACCTTGCGCACCTGGTCCACGCCTTCCACGCGCGTGTGGCGGCCGGGTACGATGCGTGCACCGTTGAGCTTGTCGGCGAGCACCGGGTAAAGGATCGTGTTGACCAGCGAGGATTTGCCGGAGCCGGAGACGCCGGTGACCACGGTGAGCACGCCGAGCGGGAAGCTCACGTCGATGTTCTTGAGGTTGTTCTCGCGGGCACCCACGACTTTGAGCACCTGGGTCTTGTGGATCTTGCGGCGCTTGGCGGGCACGGCGATCTCTCGCCGGTGGGCGATGTAGTCGCCGGTGATGGAGCGCTTGGCTTCTATGAGGTACTTGGCGGGGCCGGAGTAGATGACTTCGCCGCCGCGTTCGCCGGCGCCGGGGCCGATGTCGACCACCCAGTCGGCGCGGCGTATCGTGTCCTCGTCGTGTTCGACGACAATCAGCGTGTTGCCGAGATCGCGCAGGTGGTGCAGGGTTTCGATGAGGCGTTCGTTGTCACGCTGGTGCAGGCCGATGGACGGCTCGTCGAGCACGTACATGACGCCGACCAGGCCGGAGCCGATCTGCGTGGCGAGTCGGATGCGCTGCGCTTCTCCGCCGGACAGGGTGGCGGCCGCGCGCGAGAGGGTCAGGTAGTCGAGGCCGACGTCGTTCAGGAAGCCGAGTCGGGCCTTGATCTCCTTGAGCACTTCGCCGGCGATCAGCTGTGCCGAGCCTTCGAGTTTCAGGCCGTTGATCCAGGCGAGTTCGCGTACGACGGGCATGTCGCACACGTCGAAGATGGATTTTCCGTCCACGGTGACAGCGAGCACTTCGGGCTTCAGGCGGCGTCCGTGGCAGACCTGGCAGGGCACTTCGCGCATGTACGACTCGTAGTATTCGCGCATGGACTGCGAATCGGTTTCGTCGTGGCGTCGCATGAGCGTGCGGATCACGCCTTCGAAGCCGGTGGAGTATTCGCGCAGGCGTCCCCAGCGATTGCGGTAGGAGACGTTGACCTTGAAGTCGTGGCCGTAGAGGATGTCGTGCTTGACGTCGTCCGGCAGGCCCTTCCAAGGGGTCTTCATGGAGAAGCCCATTTCCTTGGCCAGACCTTCGAGGATGTGGCCGTAGTACTGGGAGGTCATCTTGGTGCCGCTCCACGGTTCGATGACGCCGTCGGCCAGTGACCTGTCCGGGTCGGAGATGATGAGGTCCGGGTCGATTTCCAGTTTGAAGCCGAGACCGGTGCAGGCGGGGCAGGCACCGTAGGGGGCGTTGAAGGAGAAGGTGCGCGGCTCGACCTCGTCGAGTTCGAGCGTGTGCCCGTTCGGGCAGCTGCGGTGTTCGGAGAACGGCTGGCGGCGGACCGGGCTGCCTTCCTCCTCGTCCACGAAGTCGATGATGATGCTGCCGTTGGCGAGCTTGAGGGCGGTTTCCACCGAGTCGGTCAGGCGTTGGCGGATGCCGTCCTTGACCACGAGTCGGTCGACCACGACCTCGATGGTGTGCTTCTTCTGCTTGGTGAGTTTGATGTCGTCGGACAGCTGCGTCATCTCGCCGTCGATGAGCGCGCGGGCGTAGCCGTCGGAGCGCAGCAGCTCGATCATATCCACGAACTCGCCCTTGCGGCCCTTGACCACGGGCGCGAGAATCTGGAATCGCGTGCGCTCCGGGTAGCCGAGCAGCGTGTCGACGATCTGCTGCGGGGTCTGGGAGGCGACGGGCTCGCCGCATTCAGGGCAGTGAGGGATGCCGGTGCGGGCGAAGAGCAGTCGCAGGTAATCGTAGATTTCGGTGATGGTGCCGACGGTAGAACGCGGGTTGCGGTTGGTGGTCTTCTGGTCGATGGAGACGGCCGGGCTCAGGCCCTCGATGAAGTCAACGTCGGGCTTGTCCATCTGACCCAGGAACTGGCGGGCGTAGGCGGATAGGGATTCGACGTAGCGTCGCTGGCCTTCGGCGAACAGGGTGTCAAACGCGAGCGAGGATTTGCCCGAACCGGACAGGCCTGTGAACACGACCATGCGATTGCGCGGAATCGCCAGGTCGACATTCTTGAGGTTGTGTTCGCGCGCACCCTGAATCGTGATCTTGAGATCGTTCGGGATGTGCGAGATATCAGCTACCAGCGAACCATCGTGTTCGATCAGCGGCGCCTTTTTGATCTCCCGGCTCAGGAAGGAGTCGCTGGTCATCACCTTTTCGACGATGACCTCACCGTTCTTGCCCTTGCTGGTTTTCGCGCCCGTTGCGCTTGTTGCGCGCCTTGCGCCAGTCTGCATTGCCGCCACAGCCACACCCCACCTTCCATCTCACCGTTCCCGCGCGCACGGTCATGCGCGCGCCAAATCTGTCCCAAGGATACCCGAACACACGACCAAATTCGAACGCTTGTTCGATGGCGTGTCAGGCCGGAAAACTGAACCAGAGTATGCAAAATTCCGGACCATCAGTGGACCGAAACGCAAGAGCCGGCCCCCAAGATACTCGGGGCGTCCGGCTCTCACTTCCATTTCCCCAGCGGGGTTGGCTTACCATGAAGTATACACGGTTTTAGGACATCAATCACTGTCGATGAACACTGTTCGAACATGGCCGAGGAATTCATCGTATCTTCCAGTACCGGCCTGGGCATCACCGTACGCTCCTAGCAGCTGATCAGGGAGCCATAGCCTTGCATCAGTCTCCCCTGCACAGAGTTCGACACGAATTGGCCCGATAAATCTGCGGCTTCTCAATCCATCGATGAAACGGATATCGTTCCTGTCCTGTGAAATCTCGCGCCGTTCAAGCACAAGCGTGTCCACGTTGTATTCTGTTTCCAGCAGAGGCAGAAGACGTTCCAAACATTTACGGCGAGCGCGTTCGGCGGTATTCCACTGGCTCATTGGTACCGCAGCCACAATGACATGATCAATGTCCATTGCAGCCATGGCATCAACGACTTTGCCACGCAATGATGGCCGCATGTCTCGCCAGTGCAATTTCCTTGCTCCTTTGGGCTTAAGCAACGCCAATCTTTGCCTTGTTTCGGTTTCCGTATCATCACATACGCATGCGCCCATCAAGTACATAGGCGAGGGAACTCCGGTTTTCCGCACACTCTCGTCACCCCAAGCGGTTGCCATGTTTGTCCCTTCTCGCGCAACGCAAAACAACAGTTCGATAGTATCGGATAGCAGTGCCGGACCTTGCAGCTATGCAATGCCGTTGCATTATTAATCGGAAGGCATAATGTGAGACGAGAAAAAGCTAAGCCGTTCTAGCTCTTGGCAACATCCCCAATCACTCAGCCTAAATCGGCAAATCCTGATTTTCAATGGACTCCACGGGGATGCCAAGCTTGCGTAATTCGTCAACTGCATCACGCATGGGAATGCGTTCCTGTTCGATACGCCGATAAGCGATTGTTTTGTCAGCACACAGTCGTTCATAAAGACGTCGCTCCGCCGATTGAAGGCCGGGCGTCGGCTTAGGCTCCCGCATAGCAATCTTCGCGCTGCGTTCAGTACGATCGGTACCAAATCTGTGGTACCGATCGTATGCATCGCAATCCATCAGGATGGAGTCGCATTCGATACCTGATTCACGTAATGTCGAAAGTATTTCCAGTCCATCCGCATCCATATCACCCCAATACACGATACGCATGTCACGCAGTGCAGGAACCGCAGGTACAGCATCGCTTACAGCGCGACCAGAACCCCATATGCAGATGCCCTGCGCAATCGGCGGCATAGTCTGATACGTGTCTTTGTTCTCAACGATGACAGCATATTTAATGCCGGATAACGCTTCGCCTTCCCACGGACACCATATGATGCGTTCGAGCTCAGCATCGTCGCGGACCGGATCGAGATAACGGAACCGCAGTTCGGTCGGCCGTTTTGACAGACCCAACGTTTCGACACCGAGCAGTCGGCAAATGGCCTTACGACGATTGGTTTTTGACTCATTCAGCCATTTGCCGCTGAATCCTGTCAGTGGAATCTGTCGCGGCGTCATACCGGTCACGTCATGATGCCTGAAATATCGAACTGCGCTGACAAGCAGATCGAAGTCGTCAGGCTGTTCATGGCCTGTCATGCGAGCGGCCGATTCGATTGTTTCCGGAGCAACGTCACAAGCAGCAACCAGACATGCTATGCGGCGGCGCGCTTCGCGACATTCCGCCGCCAGCGTACGACCAACCACACGCATGGCTATTGATTCGTCAGGAACGACGACTTTGGAGATCAGCTCGACAGAGGTGCCTATGGTGCGATGCTTGGTTATGATTTCGCAACCATTCTTGCTTGCCCATTGCCGTATCTCATTGTTGTTGTCATGCACCGCAATCGCATTGGTTTCCAAAAATGCTTGGTCCGGCAATCCCACCGGCACGGGAAATGGCCATGCCGGTTCGATGTCGTACATATGTGAACGCATATGTTTCTTCACGCATGTGGTGATCGCAGCGATGTCTTTCATGCCGGCCATAGTTCCCATCACCTGCTTTCGAACATCGTCGAGTCGAACCGAATCGTCTTAATACCGGCGACGCCAGGACTGCTCATTCGGCAACCCCGTCATCCTTCAATATATCCGACGATGATTCATCGTCCATGTCATTCTGATGCAGCACGGCCTCGCGCAGGGAGGTGAGGCCGGTGTCGGGGTCCTTGTAGGTCACGTAGGCCTTGGTGGAGACCTCGAGGATTTCGCCGGTCTTGCTTTCCGGGGCGGAGACGATGACCTGGAATCCGAGGCGCGGCAGCACCGTGAGGGCGCGCTGCGTGTAACGGCCGTCGGCCTTGATGAGCGCCTCGTCGAGGAACAGCGTGGTGTACGAGGGCTCGCTGGTCAGGCCGCCGCCGAGCAGGTAGATGAGCGCCGCGCCGTATACGAATGAGGTAAGCTCCTGCAAGGCGCCGCCCGAACGGCCGCCGGTGGAGGTGATGCGTTCATCCGGGCCGTCGGCATGATGCACGATGGCGTAGAAGGACGAGCGGCAACGCGGGTCGAGGTTGCGGGCGCCGTAGCTTTTCACGCCGTTCGCGTCCTTGACCTGCGCGAGTTCGGCGCGCAGCAGCCCGACCATCGGCGCGCAGGCCGCGAAAGCCTTGCGCGAGGCGTCGGAATCGTTGACGTCGGCGGATTTCCAATCGTTCAGGGTGCCGATGACGCGGATGAGCTGCGCCCAGAAGGTGCGCTCGGGACGGCGCACGTCCGCGTGCAGGGACAGGCTGCCGTGCTTGGGACCGAACTGCTGGCCTTTGAGCATGGCGTTGATGCGGTCAAGCTGGTCGTGGATGTCGCTGGCATCCGTGTCGATGGCGCGTTTGATGGTCAGGAAGCTCCTGAGCAGCTGTTCGAGGCAGCGCCGGTATTCGGCGTCGGTGGCGGCGACCGCGGCCAGCTGGGTGAGGCTGGCGAGTTCGTCGAGATAGTACCGGTAGTCCTCCACGCTGGCGGTCAGCGAATCATCGTCGGCCGCGTAGAGCGCGATGTAGGTGCTCATTTTCGATTCGACGCCGGTGCGTGCGGCATCGGCCTGGCCGTTCAGCAGGTTGATGCGGGAGGCCATGTCCTTGCCGATGCCGGCGATGGTGCGTTCGGGGAAGCTCTCCCCCGGTGCCTGCGTTCCTGCCGCGCCCGCGCCGATGATCATGTGCGCGCGCATGGCGGCGTCCGCCAGTCCGGCGAATCGGTTGTCGTAGGATTCGGCGAGCGCCGCCGTGACTTCGTCCGGCAGCGGGCCGGACGCGGCGTCATCGTCATTGTCGGCGGTGGCACCGGCGGCGTCCGTCGTGCCGGTGTCGGCATGGTCGCGCAGCCAGATGAGCGCCGCTTCGACGGCGCTGCCGGCGCGGGCCGCGGCCTGGTCGGATTCGATGCGCTGGCGTTCCACACGGTCGAGTTCGGCGTTCAGTTCGTCGCGCTGTTTGGCGAGTTCGGCGAGCTTGGGATCGTTTTTGATGGATGCGATGGCGTCCTGCGTGTCCGTGATGGTCCGTTGCGCGCCGGCGATGTCGATGCGCTCCCAGGACGTGTAGGCGAGCTGGTTGGCCAGTTCGAGTTCGCGGTGGAGGTTATCGGACTGTGTTTTGGCGGCCGTGTAGTCGGTGTCGGCTTGGCTGAGCGCGTTGCGGGCGGCGTCGACCTGCGCTGCGAGCGCGTTGAGGTAGGTTTCGTTGACGAATCCGATGACCTGGGCGCGGTCTTTGGTGCCGTGCTGACCGCGTGCGCCGGATTTGATCTGACCGTCGGCCTGCACCTGACGGTTGGTGCGGTCGGTGTCGTCGATGGCGGTGACGCATAGGGCGTCGAATCGTTCGTCCTGGGTCTGCGAGCGCAGCCAGTCGGCGAAGGGCGAGTCGTCGCGGTAGCGCAGTTTGCCGGACAACCAGTCGCCGTCCTGTTCTCCGGTGAGTATGTTCGCGTGCGCGCCGGTGTCGTCGTAGTGGCGTGCGGTGTCCACGAACTGCCAGGTGCGTCGGGGCATGGTGCGCGGGTCGATGGTGCTGACTTTGGCGGCGAAGCCCTGTTCGTGGCGCTTGTCGACGAGGATGGTCTGGGCGATGGGCGCGTAGGCGACGTTCATGGCGAGACGCCAGTCTTCCTCGTGTTCGTTCACGTCCATGAGTTCGGCCACGTACGGCAGTTCGGCGGGGGCGAGTCCGGTGGCGCGGCAGAGCATGGCGCGGGTTTCGTCCATCTGCTGGGAGATGCGGGTGCGCTGGGAGCGTTGCCGGTCGAAGTCGCGTTGCAGTCGTTCGAGGTCGCCGCGTGCGCCGGCCCGCGCGTTGATGGCGGCGGTGAGGGCTTCCTCGCATTCGCCGTCTCGTTTGTTGTATTCGCGTTTGAAGTTCACGGCGTTGATGCGGCGTTCGTTCCAGGCTTGTTCGTCGCCGGGCAGCGTCTCGCCGATGGATGCGAACGTTTGTTCGATTCGTGTTCGGTTGGCTTGCACGTCTTCGAGGGTGCGGCGGGCCTGGTCGAGTTCGAGTTCGAGTCGGGTCAGGTTGCCGCCGTCCAGACCCTGCATCTGGCCGCGGATCATGTCGAGACGGGTGCGCAGGTCTTCGGTTCGGCGGCGCAGCAGCTTGGCTTCCGCCTCGCTGTTCTGTTGTTCGGCGCGGTCGGCGGGCAGTTGGACGGCGACTTCGCCGCGCATGCGGGCCAATGCCCAGTCGCGCAGCACGGCCGGTACCGTGCCGTCGACGGCCGGCTTGACCGGTTCGAAGGCGCGGGCCTTGCCGCGTGCGGCGGCGTATTCGCCGTAGGCCTGTTGGATGCCGCGCAGCGTGTCCATGCGGCGGGTCTTCTCGTCCATGGCGTGGAAGTTCTCGTCGTAACGTTCGTAGTCCTCGACCGTGGTGCGGGCCAGGTCCAGGGCTTCGGGCACGCCGAGCACGCCTTGTTTGAAGATGTCGTCGAGCCGGGAGGGCGCGTCGGCGGACTGGATCTTGTGCAGCAGTCGACAGGCGGCCTCGCTCAGGCCCATTGCGCTCCAGATGTGTGTGTGGAACGCTTCGGCGCTGGGGAATGTGAGGCAGTCGGGGTAGGTGGCTTTGAGCTGGGCCGGCGTGAACGGGGCGTCACGGTATTGGTCCATGCGCCTGGGGTCCACGGGCTTGCCCCAGACCACGTACTGTCGGCGCACGTCGCCGCGGCCGTCGCCGGGCATCAGGTAGAGGAATTTGGCGCAGGAGAGCACCTGGCCGGTGGTCTGGTTGCGATAGGTGTCCACGATGGCGCCCCACACGGGTTGCGGTGCGCCGTTCTCGTCGCGGCCGCGCAGGTAGAGCGGCTCGTCGCCGGTTTCGGTGCTGCCCACGCCGACCATGCCGCGCAGGTAGGTGTAGTCGCTGCGTTCGGAGCGGCCGGAGTTCGAGGCCTTGTTGAACGGCGTACCGGTTGGGTACAGCAGGGAGATCTGCGCGTCGACCAGCGTGGATTTGCCGGATTCGCTGGCGCCGGCGAGCAGGGTCACCGGCAGCTTGTGGTCCGTGGAGGGGCGGAATTCGTGGTAGCCCTCATAGGAGCCCCAGTTGATGAGTCGGCGGGATTCCAGCATCCACCGGTCCGCGATCATCTGCACGTCTGTCGCCTGCATCATTCGGCTCCCTTCTCGTCGTCATCGTCATCTTCCGTGTCGCCGTCGCCGTGTTCCGCGACGTCGAGCCAGGTGTCGGCCAGTTCGCGGTCGAGCACCACGGGCACGAGCGGCGTGATCTGGTACATGGCTTCGTCGTCCAGGCGCACCAAATACCCGTAGGTGATCATCGCGGAGACGATGGCGCCGATCTGCTTTGCCACGCCTTCCTCGTCGTTGCGGGCGGCCAGATAGCCGGCGCCGGTGGCGAGCGCGGCGCGGATCTCCTCAAAGCTGACGAGCCAGTCGGCGGGGTCGGCGTGCACGTTCTCGTATTCGAGGACGCGGATGCGCAGGAAGGCGAGCAGCGCGGCCTCCTCGCGTTTGAGGCTGACACGGGTTTTGAGCGAGCGCAGGGTCACGTCGTCGCCGGCCACGGGCGTGGCGTACATGATGCGGTAGCGTTCGTTGATCACCAAGTCGAGCAGGTCGTTGTTCAGGGAGCGTACGACGGCGTCGCGGTTGTCGAGCACGGTGTCGTAGGTGGGCCCGCTGATATAGCGGTCGCGTTTGAGGGCGATGGCGGCCATGCGTGCCTCGGCCGGCATGTCGCCGATGTCGCCTTCGAACAGGGCGTACGGGTTGGCGTTGTCCATATGCTCCTCGTGTTCCTCGTGTTCCTCGGCCACGGTCATCCTTCCTCCACAATGATGCTCAGCTCGTCCATGTCGGCCAGCACCGGTCTAGTGATCCAGTTCCGGGGCTCGCCGTCGATCGATACGCAATGCCAGGTCGCAGTATCGCCGCGCTGCGCCGGGGCCGGCTCGGTGGCGATGTCGCTGTCGACCCCGACGCCGACGCCGTCAGTGGACGGCTCGTCGGCGATGGCGTTGCCGCTTACGGCTCCCAGCCCGCCCAGGAAGCCGACGATCTCGCTTTCGCGGCGTTCGCTTTCGGGCAGCCGGTTGAAGCTGGCGGCGATGTCCACGAGGGTTGCGCCGGGCCTGTCATCGGACCTGTCAACGGTCACCGGGTTGCGCCGGATGAGGCTGACCATGCGCAGGAGTCGGGGGCCGCCGCTGTTGACCATGTCCCGCAGATCGGCCACCGGAGTCGACTGCGGGGTTTCGGCGGCGAGGTCGCTCAGGCCGGGTGCGGTGGCGCGGGTCATGGATTTGGCCGGGCGCATCGGCAATGGCGCGAACAGCGCGTCCGAGGTGGCCGTGTCGTACGGGCGCGAGGCGTCTCCCATATGGGTTTTCGCATCCGCGTTGAGGCGCGCGTACAGTCGGTTCAAGCGGGTGAGCATCGTACGTTAGCGAGTGTCGGTTTGCTGGCGCACGAGCCGGCTGATCGCCTCGTCGGAGACGCGCATCTGGCGGCGCACGGCTTCGATGCCGTCGTAGATGCGGGCCAGTTCGTCGCGGATCTGGCCGAGCAGCACGCCGGATTCGCCGGCCAGATACGGGGTTTTGGCGATGGCGCGCAGGGCTTCGTCGATTTGCTGGCGGCCCTCGTCGGTGATGATCACCTGGAAGGCGTCCTCGAAGCGGCGGCCGCTGTCTGATTCGCGGAACGAGCGGCGGTATTCATCGTGGTAGCGGGTCAGGTTCTCGTCCACGCTGATGTCGCCGGCCTGCATGCGCCGACGCAAGGCGTCGCCGTTGTCCCGCTCGTCGAGCACGAGTTCGCGCAGGTCGATGGGCACGCCGCGCAGCGTGTTGTGGATCACGGCGATCACGTCCTCCACCTGGGCTTCGCTCAGCGTGGCATGCTGCTTGCCCTGTTGGATGCGTTTGATCTCGTGCTTGCGTTCCTTGATTTCACGGTTGAGGAGTTTGATGCGCTCGCCGGGGTCGGCGGTCAGCTGCATGCGCGCGTGCTCGATTTCCATGATGATGCTGTTGGCCTGCGCGCCGGACAGGGCGCGTGATTCGTCTTCGAGCCTGCTCAGCGCCTCGATGGCGCGGTGGGCGCGGGCCGTCAAACGGTAGAGGAATGCGAGTTGGCGAGCCAGGCGTAGTCGCCTTCGCCTTCACGGGTCAGGTCGGCGAGGATCTGATGGGCGGCCTCGGCGAAGGTCTGGTCCTCGCGCGGCGCATACTCGCCGGCGTCGGCCAGACTGCTCAGACTTTGCGCGAACCGCTCCTCCACGGTCTCGCGCGGCAGCTCGCCGGTGAGCGGGTCGAACGTGGAACGCAGCAGCGACACGTACAGCATCGCGTTCTGGCGCAACAGCAACCGCAGGACGCCCGTCTCATACACCGGTCGCAGCCGTTCCAGCTCCCGCATCACATCGGCCACAGCATGCCTCCCTCTGTCGTGACCGCACCATACTAGCCGATAGCCGCGAACCACACCCCGCCCGCGCCACGCCCTTCGCCCCCCCACAGGGAGGGGCGCCAAGCCATGCTAAAAAATCACAGACAGGCTATTGCCTCTGCGGGAAATCATCGTTAGATTGGCGAGAGGAATATTGTCAATGCATACGAAACGGAAAACATCGTGACCGCACCGAACACGCCCGCCGAAACCTCTGACCAGCTCAACAAGCCCGCCAAATCCGGCAAACTGGAGGTCTCCGACCTCATCACCATCGGCGTGTTTGCGGCCCTGTACTTCGTGATGGTGTGCATCGCCACACTGGTGAGCACCCTGTTCACCGGCGGCTTCGGCTCCATCTTCCTGCCCGCCATCACGGCCCTCATCTCCGGCTGCGTGTACATGCTGCTGGCCGCACGCCTCGGCAAATTCGGCGGCATCACCGTCATGGGCGTGATCATCGGACTGTTCCTGTTCATCTCCGGGCATTTCGTGCTTTCGTTCATCGCCAGCATCGTGTTCCCGGTGGCGGCCGACCTCATCGCGCGCGCCGGCAAGTATAAGAGCAAGGCGCTACTGCTCGTCAGCTACGTGGTGTTCTCCTACGGCCTGACCGGCCCGATCCTGCCCCTATGGTTCATGAAGGACGCCTACGTGGCGAGCCTGCAGGCGCGCGGCAAGGACGCAGCCTACATCGACGGCGTATTCGCCAACATCAACACCGGCACGTTCTTCATCTCGATGATCGCGATTCTGGTGTGCGCGGTTCTCGGCGGCTGGTTCGGCCAGCGCATGATGAAGAAGCACTTCATCAAGGCCGGTATCGCCTGATGAATCCTGCCCGCCGGACGCTCGATCCGCGCGCGAAACTCTACCTTCTGCTGGTGGCGAACCTCATGCTGTTCTTCCATGTAGGGCTCGCCACGCAAATCGTCATGGTCGTGCTGTTCCTGCTACCCCTGCTGGCGGCCGCCCGATGGCGAACCGCGTTGAACTTCGGCGTGACCTATGCCGTACTCACCGCGCTGGGAATGCTCGACCCCGATGCCCTGGGACTGCCGTGGCTGCATGTGGTCTCCGCGCTGGCCGTGGGCGTCACGATGATGCTGCCCTGTTTCATCACCGGCGCGTATACGTTCACCACCACGTCCGCGAGCGCGTTCATCTGCGCGATGCGGCGTATGCGCGTGCCTGAGGCCGTGGTGATTCCCTGTGTGGTGGTCATCCGCTTCTTCCCGACCATCGCCGAGGATTACCGGCAGATTCGCAATGCGATGGCGTTGCGCGGCATCGCCTCCGGCGGCTGGGGGCTGGTTCGTCACCCGGCCCAATCGTTGGAATACATTCTGATTCCGCTGCTGATGAACGCCACCAATGTGGCACAGGACCTGTCGGTGGCGGCACTGACCAAGGGGCTCGGGCGTGAGGGCGAGCACACCTCGCGCACGCTGATCCGTATGACCGTGGTCGACTGGCTGGTCATGATTGTGGTCACTTTGCCGCTCGCGCTCGATATCGCGGGGATGATCTGATGGGTGGCAACCAATCGCAGCCGAATGCAACTGCCATTATTGGGACCGGCAAGGGTGGCCCACTCGACACGTCTGCGGGAACCATCGCCTCCCGTGGCATCTCCTTTACCTATGACCATGCCGCAGAGCCGGCATTGCGCGACATCACGTTGACCGTGCCCGCAGGCGAGTGCATCGTGCTGTGCGGGGCGAGCGGCTGCGGCAAAACCAGCTATACGCGCGTTGCCAACGGGCTCATCCCCTCATTCTTCCATGGTGCGTTCGCCGGCAACCAGACCACGTGCGGGCTGGATGTGGAGACCGTGCCGATCGACCGGCTCACCCCGCTGGTCGGCAGCGTGTTCCAAAACCCGAAAACCCAGTATTTCAACGCGAACGTCACCGACGAGCTCGCCTTCCCGGCCGAAAACATAGGGCTGCCGGCCGAGGACATCAATCGTCGTATCACGGCCGTGGCTGAGCGCTTTGGCATTGGGCATCTGCTGCATCGCAGCATCTTCCACCTGTCAGGCGGCCAAAAGCAGCGCATCGCCGTGGCGGCGGCCACCATGCTGGGGCCCAGGCTCGTGGTATTGGATGAGCCGACCAGCAATCTCGACGCGAACGCCATCGCGGACATGCGCGCCATGATCGAGCAGATGAAGGACGAAGGGCTCACCATCGTAATCGCCGAACACCGACTCGCATGGCTCAACGGCGTGGCCGACCGGTACGTGGTATTCGACGGCGGGCATATCGTGCAGGATTACGAGGCCGATGAATTCCTGTCCCTCTCCCCCGGCTGCGTGGCCGCCATGGGATTGCGGGCGTTGGACCTGCAACCGTATCGGCACCGGATTGCGACGCTGGCTTCAAGCCCGGCCGCGGATGAGTGCACTTCGGCATTGCTCGGCACCCATAACCTCACCATCGGATACAAAGGCAAGGACGGCTTCACCCGCGCCATCCCGGACCTGCGGTTCCGTGCCGGCGAAATCACCGGGCTCATGGGCAACAACGGCTGCGGCAAGACCACGCTCGTGCGCACGTTGACCGGACTCATCAAGCCTGTTTCGGGCCGCATCGAGCTCAACGGCGTGCCCGCGAAACCGCGCGACCTGACCCGCGCCGGATTCCTGGTCATGCAAGATGTCAACTACCAACTGTTCTCCGACAGCGTGCGCGAGGAACTGCTCATCGGACTCGACGAGACGGATGCCGGCATCACCGCTCAAGCCAATCAGGTCATGGCCGATCTTGACCTTGCAGCGTTCGTCGAACGGCATCCGATGAGCCTGTCCGGCGGGCAGAAGCAGCGGGTTGCCATCGGCTCGGCATTGATGTGCGGCAAGGACCTCATCATCCTTGACGAGCCCACCAGCGGACTCGACCGCTACCACATGGAGCAGGTCGGCGAACTGCTGCGGCAACTGGCGAGCCAAGGCAAGGCGATTCTCGTGGTCACCCACGATGAGGAGCTCGCCGCCGGCTGGTGCGACCGCATTGTCAATCTTGGCGCCGACGATTCCGGGAACAACGGCTCGCATGCCAGTAACCCAGATGCCAGCAGCCCCAACCCTAATGCCTCTACCAATTTCGCCACCACATCCACCCATGAAAGGAACGCGCAATGACCGCCAGCAACACCACGGATTCCACGGCCTTCGACATCACCGACTGGCTCGGTGAATGGGAAAGCTTCGAGCATTACATTGATTCGGATGACGCCGCCATCCAGCAGACCTGGGAAGCCGCCGAGCAGGCGGTGCTCGCCAACCCGAAGATGGCCCCGATGGCCGCGCGCGGCATCAGGACGTTCTGGTCGATGGCTTGCTCCACCACCAGCCCGGAGAACATCATCCATATCGGCTACTGGCGTGTGAACGAGCCGGCCGCCGAATCCGGCTCCACGGACGATGCCGCGCTCGCCATCGAATGGTTCGCCGAGGACGACACCAGCCTCGACACCTACGAATACACCATCGACCATGTCATCGAGCACGGTCTCGAAGGCTCCCCCACCTTCGTGTTCCACACCACCGATCCGGCCGCCGAAGACAGCCCGTTCCGCTGGCTACTTGCCATCAATCCGCTGCCTTCGCGCAAGGCGTTCGCCGAGGGCGGGCTGCTCAGCCACCTGCATTTCCAGTACGCCAACGATCTGCACACGCTCGTCGCCACGGATGAGGCCACCGGCGTCGAGACCTTGCGCAATCCGCGTTGGTACGCCACCATGTGCGCCAACGAGGGAACCGTCGAGGACCGTTGCGCCATCATCCGCGCGTTGCACCACTTGCAGTAGACCTGGCAACATACGGCAGTGACGGCTCCCCACTAGTGAAACTAGCATCGCTTCAGTAGCCGTGCGAGTGCAGATACTCGTCATCGAAGCCGAAAAAATGGCCGATCTCGTGCAACACGGTTTTGCGGATCCGTTGGCGCAGCTCGGCCTGCGTTGAGCATACGCGTTCATGCGGCCCCTTGAACAGGGTGATGACGTCCGGCATCACGCCGCTGTAGCCCGTAGTTCGCTTCGTGACGGGTATGCCCTCATACAGTCCGAGCAGCTCACCGCACGGATTGCTCATTGTAGCCAGTTCGCGCTCATTGGGTTCGTCCGCAACGACGATGCCGACATTCTCCAGCACCCGCGCAAACCGTTCAGGCAAATCATCCAACACCTGTTCAATGGCCCGTTCAAACTCATCGTCACTGATGTGCATTCGCTCTCCACACGCGAAATGCCTTGGCACCAAGTATGTACCAAGGCGCTGAAATCTCAGACTAGCAGGCTCAGCTGTTGCGGTTGATCTCGATGTCGGTGACGGTGAGGTTGGCCTCGTTGATCAGGTTGAAGAGGATGACTTCGGCCAGCGGGCCGGGCTGCATGAAGGTGTGCTGCTTGGCCTCGGAGACGTAGTCGCGACTGTCACGGTAGAAAGCGGTATCAATGCCGCCCGGATAGACGGCGACCACCTTGACACTGGTGCCCTTGTATGCGGCCTGCAGGCTCTTGGTGTAGCCTTTCTCACCCCACTTGGTGGCGCAGTACACGCTTTCGTTCGCGTTGCCGCGTGTGGCGGCGGTGCTCATAATCTGGGCGATTTTCACGTTCTGCTCGCCGCAGGCCTTGAGGGTTTCCACCGTCCACAGAATCATGCCTTTGAGTCCCTTGAGACATTTGTCGACGTCGGCGGCCTCGTAGGCGGTGGGCACCTTGAACGAAGGCTGGCCGGCGTTGTTGATGAGCAAATCGATGTGGCCGAGCGTGGCGATATCCGCCACGGATTCCTTCACGAACGCTTCGTCGGTGATGTCGCCGACGTAGGCGCGGTAGGAGTCATCGGGCCACTGCGCGGTCAGTTCGGCCTGACGTTCGGCATTGAAGTCGACACCGGCCACCAGCCAGCCGTTGGCGATGAGCTGGCTGGCGAGCTCGTAGCCCAAGCCCAGCGCGCTGCCGGTGACGATGGCGATTTTCTTACCTGTTGTGGTTGGCATGGCAGACCTCTCCTACTACTATTCTTCGGCTACGAGTTTACTACTATTCTTCAGCTACGAGTTCGAGATACGAATCATTCCAGAGGTCTTCGTCGCCGTCGGGCATGAGGAGCACGCGCTCGGGGTTGAGCGCCTCGACGGCGCCCTCATCGTGGGTGACGAGCACGATGGCGCCCTCATACTTGGCAATGGCCTTCAGAATCTCCTCACGGGAAGCGGGGTCGAGGTTGTTGGTGGGCTCGTCGAGCAGCAGCACGTTGGCTCGCGAGGTGACCAGCGTGGCCAGAGCCAGACGGGTCTTCTCACCGCCGGAAAGCACGTGAGCCGGTTTCATCGCGTCGTCACCGGAGAACAGGAACGAGCCGAGAATCGAACGGGCCTGCGTGTTATCGAGCTCGGGCGCCACATGCTGCAGGTTCTCCAACACGGTGGCGTTCAGATCCAAGGTGTCGTGCTCCTGCGCGAAGTAGCCGATCTTGCAGCCGTGACCGTAATCCACGGAACCGGTGTCCGGCTCCTCGATGTGGGCCAGCAGGCGCAGCGTGGTGGTCTTGCCGGCACCGTTGTAGCCGAGGATCACCACACGCGAGCCCTTGTCGATGGCCAGGTTCACGCCGGCGAACACGATGTTGGAACCGTAGGCCTTGGAAATATCCTTGGCCATGATCGGCGTGCGGCCGCAGGGCGCGGGCTCGGGGAAACGGATGTCCGCCACCTTCTCGGCCTTCTGCGCCTCGGAGGTGTTTTCCAGCAGCTTTTCGGCACGGCGCATCATGTTCTGCGCCGCCACGGCCTTGGTGGCCTTGGCGTGCAGTCGAATGCCTTGCTTCATGAGACGGTCGGCCTTCTTCTCGGCCACTTCGCGTTCGCGGCGGCGGCGCTCCTCGTCCACCACGCGCTGGTGCAGGTAGGCCTTCCAGCCAAGCGAATACATGTCGATCTGGCCGAGCTGCGCGTCCAGATGCCAGACCTTGTTCACCACTTCGTCCAGCAGTTCGGTGGAGTGGGAGATGACCAGGAAGCCGCCCTCGTACTTCTTCAAGTAGCCGCGCAGCCATTCGATGGAATCGGCATCCAAGTGGTTGGTCGGCTCGTCGAGGATCAGGGTGTCGGCATTGGAGAACAGGATGCGCGCCAGCTCGATGCGGCGGCGCTGGCCACCGGAGAGCGTGCCGAGCTGCTGCTCCATGACCTCCTGCGGCAGGCCGAGCGAGGCGGCCATGGAGATCGCCTCGGACTGGGCCGCGTAGCCGCCAGCCTTGTCGAAGTCCTGCATGGCCTTGTCGTACCGGGTCATGGCCTTGCTCATCACGTCCGGATCCGGGTCGGTCATATCCTTTTCGGCCTTGCGGATGCGGTTGATGATGGTGGCGATGTCGCGCGCGCTCATCATGCGGTCGAGCGCGGTCTGTGTGGGATCGGAGGCATGCGTGTCCTGCGGCAGGTAGCCGAGCTTGCCGGAGACGCGCACCTTGCCGGCGGTGGGCAGCATGTCGCCGGTGATCACGCGGGTCAGCGTGGTCTTGCCGGCGCCGTTGCGGCCCACCAGACCGATCTTGTCTCCCTTGGCCACATGGAAGTTGGTGGGGTGAAGCAGCGTGCGCGCGCCGATCTGAATTTCAAGTCCCTGCACCTCAATAGCCATGAATAACCTACTTGCCTGTTACGAATACTGTCTCTTACCAAAGTCCGACTGTCCATCATAGCGAACACCATGCCGACCGGGCTCAGCCGACGCTCATGCGTCCATACGCAGCCGCGCAACTGATCGGCAAGGTGAAGAATGCGACGCCCGGTATGGTGATCGCGACCATGGCGCACGGTATCGAAGCTGCCATCGAAGCCGCTGTGAGCACCGAAACCGACGCCACCGACATCATGGGCGAAACCCACTAACGTACAGACAGCGATGCCCCCGCCGACAACTTCTGTCAGCGGGGGCATCGCTATGCGTTGAACGTTACAGTTCGCGCAACTGGGCGGCGATCTGGATGGATTCGACGCTGGCCTCGGCCTTGTTGCGCGTCTCCTGCCATTCGGTGGCGGGCACGGAGTCGAGCACAATGCCGGCACCGGCCTGCACGCTCGCCTCATGGTCGCGCAGGAACGCGGTGCGGATGGCGATGGCCATGTCCATGTTGCCGGAGAAATCGAAGTAGCCGACGGTGCCGCCGTAGATGCCGCGGTCGGCCGGTTCCAACTCATCGATGATTTCGACTGCGCGCGGCTTAGGCGCGCCAGACAGCGTGCCGGCCGGGAACGCGGACTTGAACACATCGAATGCGGTCAGCGAGGGGTCGACCTTGCCGGTGACCGTCGAGCAGATGTGCATGATGTGGCTGAAACGCTTGATGTCCATGAGCTGCACGACTTCCACGGACTGCGGCACGCACACCTTACTCAGGTCGTTGCGAGACAGGTCGACGAGCATGATGTGCTCGCTGCATTCCTTCGGATCGGCAAGCAGCTCCTTGGCGAATTTCTCGTCTTCCTCAGGGGTGGCGCCGCGAGGGCGGGATCCAGCAATCGGGAAGGTCATCGCGTGGCCGTTGTCCACCTTGATGAGGGTTTCCGGGCTGGAGCCGATCACGTTGAAGTCGCGGCCCTGAGCGTCGGTCAACGCCATGAAATACATGTACGGGCTCGGGTTCAGCGTGCGCAACACACGGTACACGTCGAACGGGTCAGCAGGCGAATCGATGTCGAGGCGCTGGGAGATGACCACCTGGAACACGTCGCCGTCGACGATGTACTGCTTGGCTCGTTCGACGGCCTGCTCGTAGTGGCTCTTCTCGGTGCGGAAGCGCAGCTCGGGTTGGGCGACCGTTTCGTCCAGGATGTTGACGCGGGACTCGTCCGGAGCCGGGGTGGCGGCATCGCGCTGCATCTGGTCGAGTCGAGCGACGGCCTCGTTGTAGGCAGCGTCGGCGCGAGTGGATTTATCATCCACATTCACCGCATTGGCGATGAGCCATACCGAACCGGATACGTGGTCGACCACGGCGATATCGGTGGCCAGGGCAAGCACGGTCTCAGGCTGGCCGGTCTCGTCCGGAGCTTCGGCGCGCAGGGTCGGTTCCCAGTGGCGGATGGCATCCCAGCCGACCGTGCCGACCAGACCGCTGGTCAGGTTCGGCAGGCCTTCCACATGCGGGGCCTTCAGAGTCTTCAACGTGGCGTGAGCGACTTCGACTACGTCACCGGTGACGGGCACGCCGACCGGGACCTTGCCCAGCCAGTCGGCCTGACCGTTGTTGGAGCGCAGCTGGGCCATCGAGTTGACGCCGATAAAACTGTAACGGCTCCACGTGCCGCCGTATTCCGCCGATTCGAGGATGAAGGTGCCGGATCGGCCGCCGGCGAGACGCTCGTAGAAGCCGACCGGGGTGAGCGAGTCGGCGAGCAGACGGCGCACAATCGGAATCACACGGTATCCGGCGTCGGCCAGTTCGTGGAACTGTTCGCGACTGGGCCAGGTGGCGCCCCACTTCAGGTGTTTGACGCTGCATTCGCTCATATTCGCTCCTTTGCTTACAACTCGATGTCTTGTTTCATAGTACGCGGTCGCTCGGCTTCCCCCAGTCAGGAAAGCCCGTTCTACTGCTCGGCCGGGCGATGGCCTTCGACCACGGGCAGGGGGCCGCCTTCGAGGAAGCAGCTGCGCTTGCCGGTGTGGCAGGCGGCACCGACTTGGTCGACTTCGACGAGCAGTGCGTCGCCGTCGCAATCCAGGGACACGCCCTTGACGTATTGCACATGGCCGGAGGTATCACCCTTGCGCCAGTATTCCTGACGGGACCGGGACCAGAAGGTCACGCGGCCGGTGGTCAGCGTACGGCGTAATGCCTCGTCGTTCATGTAGCCGACCATCAGCACCTCGCGTGTGTCGTACTGCTGGATGACGGCGGCGACCAGCCCCTTGGCATCACGCTTCAGGCGTGCGGCAATACGGGGATCGAGTTCAGTGGAATTGTCGTATGTAGTGTCTGTCATACCTATCTTCTTTTTGTGGACCACCCTCAGTCAGCTTCGCTGACAGCTCCCGGATTATGTGCGACGTGCGCATAGCGCATTGCCACGAACAATTCACTGGATTGTTCGCCCAGCGGGAGCAAGGTGTATTCGTTTAGCGAACGGTGTAGCCGTGCTTCTTGAGTTCCGCCTTGACATCGGCGATAGTCAGGATGCCGTAATGGAACACGGATGCAGCCAGCACCGCGTCGGCACCTGCTTCGATGGCGGGCGGGAAGTCCTCGACCTTGCCGGCACCGCCGGAGGCGATGATCGGAATCTTGACTTCCTTGCGCACGGCGCGAATCATCTCGAGGTCAAAGCCTTCCTTGGTGCCGTCGGCGTCCATCGAGTTAAGCAGAATCTCGCCGGCGCCAAGCTGCTCGGCGCGCTTGACCCACCAGATGGCATCAATACCGGTGGATTTGCGGCCGCCCATCGTGGTGACCTCAAAACCGGACTGCGTATGCTGCTCACCCTTTTCGCGGCGGGCATCCACGGAGAGCACCAGCACCTGGTTGCCGAAACGATCGGCCACACGGCTGATAAGCGACGGGTCGTTGATGGCCGCCGTGTTGACACCGACCTTGTCTGCACCGCAGCGCAGCAGCGAGTCGACGTCCTCGGGCGTGCGTACGCCGCCGCCCACAGTCATTGGGATGAACACCTGTTCGGCGGTGCAGGAGACCACGTCAATCATCGTGTTGCGGTGGGAGCTGGATGCGGTCACATCCAGGAAGGTGATCTCGTCGGCTCCCTGACGGTAGTATTCGGCCGCCAGCTCCACCGGGTCACCCGCGTCCTTGAGGTTCTCGAAATGCACACCCTTCACCACGCGACCGGCGTCAACGTCCAGGCACGGGATGACTCGTACCGCCAACGACATGCTTCACTCCCCTGTTCGGCTTTGCATTACAGTCCTTCAGACTACCTACCGCCCGTTACATGCGCCGCACCTGTTTCTGGAATATGAGAATCATCATATTGAGCACCGACATGGCAGCCGCTCGGCGTGAGAGAATGGCTCGTGGAAGTTGTCCGCCGAATCAAGGAGATTGGCATGGCTGTCGAAAACAGCACGGTACTGATCATCGTCAACAACTGGGGTATCGAGGAGACCGAGCTGACGCGCCCGCTGCGCGATCTCAAGGCCGCCGGCGCCAAGGTGACGCTTGCCGCCACTACCTTGGATCCGTGTGAGACGGTGCAGCACGACCGCTACGAAGGTGAAACGCTGACCCCGGACGCGCGCCTGTCCGACGTGCAGGCTGCCGACTACGACCTGCTGGTGGTGCCCGGCGGCACCTGCAATGTGGATCGTATCCGCGTCAATGAGGATGCGATCACGCTGGCGCAGGAGTTCGCGCACGAAGGTAAGCCGATCGCCGCGATCTGCCATGGCGCGTGGCTGCTGGTCAACGCGGGTCTGGTGGCTGGCAAGACCGCCGCGCCCTGCCGCTATATCGCCGCTGATATCGAGAACGCGGGCGGCCATTACGTCGACGAGCAGCTGCACGTGGACGACGCCAACGGCTTCAAGCTCATCACGTCCCGCAAGCCCGACGATCTGGACTACTTCGTGGACGCAATCAAGGATGCGCTGAAGTGACGGAATCGCCGCAGGCCGATTCCGTCACCGAAACTACCGCTCCTTGGCAGCAAGCTGGCCGCAGGCGCCGTCAATATCCTGACCGCGGGTGTCACGCAGTGTGGCGGTGATGCCCGCGCGGTGCAGGATCTCCAGGAACCGCTGTTCGTCTTCCGGCTTGGAGGCGGTCCACTTCGAGCCCTCGATGGGGTTGAGCGGAATCGGGTTGACGTGGGCCCAGTTGTCGCCGTAATGGTTAAGCCTCTTGGCCAGCAACTGCGCATGCTCGGCCTGGTCGTTGATGCCGCGCATCAGCGCGTATTCGATACTGACGCGGCGCTTGGAGGCCAGCCAATAATCGTGCGCGGCATCCAACACCTGCTTGGTATTGAAACGCTTGTTCATCGGCACCAGCTCGTCACGCAGTTCGTCGCTGGGGGCATGCAGGGAAACGGCCAGACGCACGGGAATGCCTTCGGCAGTGAGCTTCTTGATGCCGGGGACCACGCCCACCGTGGATACGGTGATGTTGCGCGCGGAAATGCCGAAGCCTTCGGGAGGCATGGCGGAAATCTGTCGTACGGCGGACAGCACGGAGTTGTAGTTGCCCATCGGCTCGCCCATGCCCATGAACACGATGTTGCTCAGGCGGCCCTCTCCCCCGGCCACTTCGCCGTCGCGCATCATCTTGGCGGCCACACGCACCTGTTCGATTATTTCACCGGTGGACATGTTACGGGTCAGGCCAAGCTTGCCGGTGGCGCAGAACGGGCAGTCCATGCCGCAGCCGACCTGCGAGGAGATGCACAGCGTGGTGCGGGTCGGGTATCGCATAAGCACCGATTCGATGAGGGAGCCGTCGAACAGCTTCCACAAGGTCTTGATGGTGGTGCCTTCGTCCGCCACTTGGCGGGTCACCTCGGTGATGAGCCGCGGGAAAAACGCGGCGGCGGCCTCGCTGCGCTTGGCTGCCGGAAAATCAGTGAATTCGGCGGCATTCACATCGAAATGGCCAAAGTAATGGTTGGCGAGCTGCTTGACTCGGAACTTCGGCAATCCGAGTTCGGCCGCTTTCTCGACGCGCTGCTCGGGCGTCATATCCACAAAGTGCAGCGGCGGCCTACCACGGCGGGCATGGTCCTTGGATAGCACGTCACGGAAGGCACCTGATGTGCCGCCGGGAGTAATGCCGGTTTCCGGAGTGTCAGGATGCTGTGTGGTCATGATGGGTTCGCTTCGCTCTCGATATCAGAAAATAGTCAAACATGCAATAGAAATATCAGAATCCACCATACGGCGTGCCGCATACGAATCAGATGGCCCATGTCTTAGCCCATAGCGAACGCATATTGAACGATGATTTCCCCATATATGGCATGTGGCACCGTGCGATATACACACGATGCCACATTGTTCATGCACGAGGCATGCGAATCACAGTCCGGTGATCCACAGCAAGGCGCAGGTGAACGGTGCACTCATCAAAATGGAATCCACACGATCCATCACACCGCCGTGCCCCTTGAGCAGATGGCCCATGTCTTTGATACCGATATCGCGCTTGAGCATGGAAGCACACAAATCACCGAACGTGCCCACGGCACCGATGAGAATACCCGCCACGATCGGCACCCACCAACGAGTGGCCCATTTCGAGGCATCATACGTGCATGCGAATACGGCAAATGCGCCAGCCATGGCGAAGAGCATCGAGCCGACAAGGCCCTCAACGGACTTCTTCGGCGAGATGCGCGGGCTGAGCTTGTGTTTGCCGAGCCAGGCACCGGCAAACAAACCGCCCGTATCGGATAGGGCGGGAAGGAACACCAGCATGATGGCGTGTGCAATCGGATGCCCATTAAAAGTCAGTGAGATGATGACGCAGCTGGCCAACAACGGAATGTACAACACGGTAAGCACGGACACAGCCACATGGCTGAGCCGGGAATGATGCTGTTCCCCGCCCTCATGATTAAACGAGGATTCGAGGCGCGCGCTGGCATCCGTGTTGGACAGTTTGCCGGCAACCGCCAGAGATAGGCGGTTGCCGACGCTGATTTTTGCGCTGGCCGCGATGGCGACCAGAATAATCGACACGATGATACTCAGCGACATCGTGATGAGATGGTACGGGGAATAGTAGGTGGCAATGAGGGTGAAGGACGAGCACAGCCACAGCATAAACACCGGGAGGTGCAGGCCCACGGTGGCGAAGTCCACCCTGAGCTCCCACAGCGCCAGAATCATGAACACGACTACCAGCAGCACGAAGAGGTCGACGCTGAGCAGCAGGCACGCGACAATAAGGATGACCAGTGCCGCGCCTGTGGCGATGGCCTGCGGCATGTTGCGGCCGGTCTTCTTGTTGATCTGGTCGAGCGTCTCCTCGGCCTCTTCATGGGGTTGTTCGTTGCGTTCCATAATTCTCCGGACCTGGTCTGAATCAGACCTCCATGATCTCCTTCTGCTTGGTCTCCAGCAGAGTATCGATCTCGTCGGTAACGGACTTGGTGACCTTGTCAAGATCCTTCAGCAGGCGATCGCCTTCGTCCTCACCCATCTCGCCGTCCTTGACGGCCTTGTCGATGGTTTCCTTGGTCTTACGGCGAATGTTGCGCACGGCGACCTTGCCATCCTCGGCCTTGCCCTTGGCGAGCTTGACGTATTCCTTACGACGATCCTCGGTGAGTTCCGGCATGGTCAGACGGATGACGTTGCCATCACGGTTCGGGCTGATGCCGAGGTCGGAGTTGCGCAGGGCCTTTTCGACGGCACCGGCCTGGGAAGCGTCAAACGGGGTGACGGACAGGGTGCGCGGTTCGGGAACGCCGATGGAGGCGACGGCCTTAATCGGGGTGGGGGCACCATAGTAGTCCACGGTGATGCCGTTGAGCAGGGCCGGGTTTGCGCGACCGGTGCGGATGCCGGAGAAGTTTTCCTTGGTGTTTTCCACGGTCTTGGCCATCTGTTCCTTGGCCTGGTCGATAAGAGACATATTCACTCCTTGTGTGTTGGTGTTCGTCAGTGTTGTTCGTCTATGAACGCTTGATTCGATTGTGGGCGTTTGCGGCTTACTCGGCCACGCGCGATTCGGCGGTGGAGACCAGCGTGCCGATTTCATCGCCGACGAGGGCGCGGGTCACGTTGCCCGGCTCTTCGAGGCCGAAGACGCGGATGCGCTTCTTGTTGTCGCGGGCCATGGACAGTGCGGAGGCGTCCATGACGGCCAGATTGTCCACGAGGGCGCGATTGTAGCTCAGGGTTTCAAAACGCTTGGCGTTCTCGTCCTTGCGCGGGTCGGCGGTGTAGACGCCGTCGATGCCGTTCTTACCCATAAGTACCTCGTCGCAGTGGATTTCGAGGGAACGCTGGATGGAAACCGTGTCGGTGGAGAAGTACGGCATGCCGGCACCGGCGCCGAAAATCACCACGCGACCCTTTTCAAGGTGACGGATGGCCTTGAGCGGAATATACGGCTCGGCGACCTGTCCCATGGTGATGGCGGTCTGCACGCGGGTGGCCTGCCCCTCCTGCTCCAGAAAGTCCTGTAGAGCGAGGCAGTTCATCACCGTGCCGAGCATACCCATGTAGTCGCCACGGGAACGATCGATACCGGCCTGCTGCAGTTCGGCACCGCGGAAGAAGTTGCCGCCGCCGACCACGATGGCCACCTGCACACCCTGTTGTACGGCCGGAACGATCTCCTCAGCAATGCGACGAATCACCTGGGTATCGATGCCGACCTTGCCACCACCGAATGCTTCGCCGGAAAGCTTGAGCAGAACTCTGCGCGGATTGTCGCTATCAGTCATATTGTGCCTTTCTCAAAACCGAAAGTGCGAAATTATCCGTAGACAAGCGTATCGGTTTACGACGACACCCCCTAGCAACGACACCCTTGGAATAGCGAAACGCCATCCGATTATTGAATAACCGGATGGCGTTTCGTTGAAATTACGCTAAGCGCGTGGAGTAAGCCTTAGGTTCACTCCTCTTCGCCCTTGCCGACCTCGACACGAGCGAATGCGGTGGCGTTGCCACCGACTTCCTTGAACAGGTCGCCGACGGTCTTGGACGGGTCCTTGACGAACGGCTGCTCAAGCAGCACGACTTCCTTGAAGAAAGCGTTGAGACGGCCTTCGACGATCTTCGGAACGATCTTCTCCGGCTTGCCCTCGGCCAGGGACTTCTCGGTGGCCACGCGACGCTCGGACTCGACCACATCGGCCGGAACGTCCTCGCGGGTCAGCCACTTGGCGCCCATGGCGGAGATCTGCAGAGCAGCTTCGTGAGCCACGGCGGCGCCGGCCTTGTCGGTGGCGATCATGGCGACGATGCTCGGCGGCATCTCGGCGGACTTCTTGTGAGCGTAGACTTCGACGTGCTCGCCGGAGATCTTGGCGAACTGGCCGACCTTGACGTGCTCACCGAACAGGGCGGCGGCCTCTTCGACAGCCAGCTTGACGGTGGTGTCGCCAGCCTTGGCCTCGAGCAGCTCGTCAGCGGAGTTGGCGTCGGCGTCCACGGCGTAGCCGAGAACTTCCTCGGTGAACTCGACGAACTTCGGGGTCTTGGCCACGAAGTCGGTCTCGGAGTTCAGCTCGACGGCGTAGCCGGTCTCGCCATTGGCGGTCTCGACGACCTTGGAGGCGATGGTGCCTTCCTGAGCCTTGCGGCCTTCACGCTTGCCGGCTGCGGCGATACCCTTGGCGCGGATGATTTCCTTGGCGCGGGCGACGTCGCCTTCGGCTTCGGTCAGAGCCTTCTTGACGTCGAGCATGCCGGCGCCGGTGTCTTCACGAACCTGCTTGATCAGTGCGGCGGTAATTGCTGCCATTGATTATTCTCCTTGAGAAATTTTGCTTACCCGTGAACGATGGGAAGCGCTTATTCAGGCACTTCCCATCGTAGAGCATCACTCGGCCTTGGGGGCCTCGGCGGTTTCGCCCTCGGCGGCAGCCGGAGCGGCGGCTTCAGCGGAAGCCTCGGCAGGAGCCTCGTTGGTCAGGAGTTCCTTCTCCCAAGCGGCCATCGGCTGCTCGGCGGCTTCGCCCTCGGCCTTGTTGGCGCCGGAGCGCTCCAGCAGACCTTCGGCGACGGCGTCAGCCATCAGGCTGGTCAGCAGTTCGATGCCGCGGATGGCGTCATCGTTGGCCGGGATCGGGTACTCAACGGTGTCCGGGTCGGCGTTGGTGTCGACGATGGCGACAACCGGGATACCCAGCTTGTGAGCTTCCTCAACAGCCAGGGCTTCCTTGGTGATGTCGACGACGAACATCGCGGACGGGGTGCGGTTCATGTTGCGGATACCGCCCAGCTGCTTGTTGAGCTTGTCCTTCTCGCGCTCGAGCAGGAGGAGCTCCTTCTTGGTCAGGCCGGAGCCGTGCACGTCGGTGAAGTCCATTTCCTCAAGTTCCTTGAGGCGGTTGACGCGCTTGGAGACGGTCTGGAAGTTGGTCAGCATGCCGCCGAGCCAACGCTCGGAGACGTAGGGCATGTTCACGCGGGTGGCCTGGTTGGCGATAGCTTCCTGAGCCTGCTTCTTGGTGCCGACGAAGAGCACGGTGCCGTTGTGGGCCACGGTGGTCTTGATGAAGTCGTACGCCTTGTCGATCATGTCGAGCGACTTGAACAGGTTGATGATGTGGATGCCGTTGCGCTGGGTGAGGATGAACTGCTTCATCTTCGGGTTCCAACGACGGGTCTGGTGGCCGAAGTGCAGGCCAGCCTTCAGCATATCGCTCATAGTGATCTGAGCCATGGTATTACTACCTTTCATTGTCGGTTCTTGCCTGGCCATGCGCACCTGCGTGCAGCTGCTCCCCCGGTTTCACGAGTTGTGCAGCCGACCGACACAAGCCGTCGCGAGCATGACGCGAATTTGTTGTGTGCCGGTTGACAATATTGGGTGGCTCTGGACACCAGCGACTGCGTCCGTTGCCGGGTGGCACACGAGTTTCGAGAATAGCACGGAGCCGGTACTAAAAAAACAGGCTCCCCTCTCTGAGGGGAGCTGTCGCCGTAGGCGACTGAGGGGAGTCACGGGCGGTACCGGCAGAACCACCCTCAGTCTCACTACGTTCGACGGCTCCAGCCAGCGGGAGCCGAGTATGGACTACTTCGCCTGACGATTACGCATGTAGCGCAGGGCTTCGCGGCGTTCTTCCTTTTCCAGGCGATCCAAATACACGTGGCCGTCGAGGTGGTCGCATTCGTGCTGAAGCATACGGCCCATCAGCCCGGAGCCCTCGAGCACGACCTCGTTGCCGTCCAAGTCGATGCCACGCACGCGAGCGTAGTCGGCACGACGGGTCTTATACCACAAGCCGGGCACGGACAGACAACCTTCATCGCCATACTGCTCGCCGGACTTCTCCTCGAGTACGGGGTTCAGAACGTAGCCGACCTTGCCGTCGATGTTGTAGGAGAAGGCCCTCAGGCTCACGCCGATCTGGTTGGCGGACAGGCCCGCTCGGCCCGGATCGTCCACGGTTTCCAACAGGTCGTCAACCAGGCGGCGCACGGCCGGGGTGATTTCCTTGATCTCATCGCAGGGGGTGCGCAGGACTGGGTCGGGCACGACCCTGATCTCACGGATGGCCACTTCTCGTTACTCCTCATTCTTCTCGTCAGCCGGCTGGTCCGGCTTGCTGCCGGTGTCAGCGGCATTGTCAGCGGAATCGCCGGTCTCGCCCTCTTCGGGTTCGGCCTTCGACTTCTTGATCTTCTCCGACACGCTAGCAATCGAATCAGACACGCTGGTTTTCATCTGTTCCGAGGCCTGTTTGACCTGTTCGGACGCCTGCTTGACCGATTCGGAGGATTTCTTGACGGTCTCCAGCGTGCTGTCGATGATCTTGGCAGTGGCGGGCAGCGGCTTGTTGGATGGCTTGGGCGCGTACAGATCCTCCTCGATGACGGTGGCGTAGCGCTGCAATACCTTGGGACGCACCACTTTCATGCTCGGGGTGAGTGTGCCGTGCTCCTGACTGAATTCCTCATCCAGCACCGCGAATTTGCGCACGGACTCAGCGCGGGAGACATTGGCGTTGGCCTGGTCGATGTACTGCTGGATAAAGGCGCGCACCGCGTCGTTGTCGCTGGCCTCGGCGAGTGTCATGTCGGCATTGAGGCCCTGACCTTCCAGCCAGGAATGCAGCATTTCGGGGTCGAGCTCGATAAGTGCGGACACGAACGGCTTGCCGTCGCCGACTACTACTGCATGAGCCACGATCGGGCAGGTGTCGATGACATCCTCCATCGGGGCGGGGCTGATGTTCTTGCCGCCGGCGGTGATGATGATGTCCTTCTTGCGTCCGGTAATGAAGGTGAAGCCGCGGTCGTCGATACGACCCAGATCGCCGGTTTTGATCCAGCCGTCGGCAGTCATCGTCTGTGCGGTGAGTTCGGGCTGCTTGTAGTAGCCAAGGAACACGTTCGGGCCGGTCAGCTCAATTTCATCGTCTTCGCCAAGACGCACGCCCATGCCAGGCCCAGGCTTGCCGACCGAACCGATCTCGTTGTCGTCCTCCCAATTGACGAGCATCGGAGCGGCGGTTTCGGTCATGCCATAACCCTGGATGAAGGTGATGTCATTCATGCCGTTGAAAAAGTGGGCCAAATCCACGTTGAGCGGCGCACCACCGCAGGCCAGCCATTTGAGGTTCGGTCCGAGAGCGGAACGAATGGATTTGCCCACCGTGGCCATGTAGAACGAATGGCGCATGCGCTCGATGAACGAATGGCCGCGACCGGCCTGCTCATCCTTGCTCCACTTGACGAAGTGCTTGACCGACTGGGCGAAGATATGCCCCTGGATGCCGGCACCAGCCTTCTGCGAGGCCGCGTTATACACCTTCTCGAACACACGTGGCACGCCCAGCAGGTAGGTGGGCTTGAAGCTGCGGATATCGGCGAGCAGTCGCTTGGCGTCGGGAATGTATCCGACCACGCCGCAGCCACCGATGCACACGTACTGGATGTAGCGGGCGAAGCAGTGCGCCAGCGGCAGGAACAGCAGCAGACGGTTGTCGTCGTACAGCATGCCACGCAGAATCTCGTAGCCGTTAAGCACGATGTGCGTGTAATTGCGGTTGGAGAGCATCGCGCCCTTGGGCTTGCCGGTGGAACCGGAGGTGTAGACCACGGTGAGCAGATCATCGGCTTTGATACGAGCGATAGCCGCATCCAACGTCTCATCGGATACGCCATGCCCGAAGTCAACGACAGCGTCAAGGCCATCGGCCTTGAAATTGAACACGTATTTCATGCCCGGATGATTGACACGGATCTGCTCAAGCGTCTGTGCGCGCTGGAAGTCGCCGGCAAAGGCGATGGCGGGATCGACTTCCTCGACGATGCCCGCGGTCTGACGGGCGGAATCGGTCTCATAGACGGGCACAACCACAGCGCCGATTGCCGCGCAAGCGAAATCAGCCACACCCCACTCATAGCAGGTAGGCGAGTAAATCAGCACCATGGTGCCGGCTTTGACGCCAAGTCCCAACAGGCCCTTGGCCACCTCGCGTACGCGGGACAGCATTTCAGTAGCTGTGGCGCTGCGCCATTGGTGGGTGTTGTCATCCTGCCATTCCGCGATGATGTCATCCGGCGTGCGAGCTGCTCGTTTGGACAGCAGCGAGTAGACGGTGTCGTCATCGGTGGTGACATATCTGGGTTCTTCTACATGTTCACGCATGGTCACTACTATAGGCGAACCAGCCTATGACACGGCAGAACCGTCTTCCGCTACCAGCGTAGGAATCGGTGTGCGGGCGGGGCCGTCTGGTCAGCCCAAATCGGCATAGATGCACATCCATCGAGAACCGATGTACTTCAGTTTGAGGTTGACTCGCAGATTTTCCTGGCCGATGGTCATGAATACCGCCATTTCCAGCGTGTCCTTGCCGGTGATCATGCCGTCGATCAATGTGGGGACAGTGGGCAGATAGCAGAATTTCGCTTTGAGCTCCGGATGAGTGACCATGTGGATGCCGAGCAGGTATTGCATGGTTTGCAGCCGGTCCAGGCATGGTTTTGTCATGGCTCTGTTGAGATGTGCGACGCTGAGTTTGCCACGTATCGCGTCCGCCGATGTGCAGGCGATGCGGCATGCAGCCATGGCCATGGAATGACATTCCTTCGCATTCAGCCCGCCTATGAATGTGGGTTGGATGTGATACCGCACCGGGCGATCCGACAGCTCCACAACGATGAATCCGTCATAACTCGGCAACGGCCCGTACTGATATGTGCCGTGGAAAAATCCCGAATACTCCATGATGACCCCCTTCAAGCCCCCTTGCAACTCACCATCATCGGCGAGCGTCTGTACTACAACATCACGAAAGGCGCGCCAAGTCAAACTACTTGAGCGCGCCTTCGGGCAAGTTAAGCCTCCTGCATGGAGGGCAAACCCCCATTTTCAGGGGGCAATCGGGATTATCGTGCGGAATACGGGTTGACCACCATGCCGCAACGCTGGAAGTTCTTCACGTCGACGTAGCCGGTGGAGGCCATCGCGCGCTTGAGGGCGCCGATGAAGTTGGTCTTGCCGTCCGCCTGGTGGCTCGGTCCGAACAGCACCTGTTCGAGCGGGCCGACCGTGCCGACCGTGGTGCGGTAGCCACGCGGCAGCGTCTGGTGGCGGGCTTCAGAACCCCAGTGGGTGCCCTTGCCGGGGGCCTCGGTGGCGCGGGCCAGCGGCGCG